>Ga0247720_100601_pt1 | contig 11434 bp, 11 predicted proteins | sample MSEWel2015_12_15_FD_189078 | JGI IMG/M metagenome (GOLD analysis project Ga0247720, IMG submission 189078) | Subsurface sediment microbial communities from gas well in West Virginia, United States - MSEEL Well Study Marcellus 3H_2015_12_15 | ecosystem: Environmental > Terrestrial > Deep...
CCCCTGCTGTGACCGGACCTTCCCCCGGCGTCCCCCGCCCCCTCACGTATCAAAATGGACAGTAATTTCTCGTAGATTCGTACCAGTTGCTCCACGTCTTCTTCCGGAAGCTGGCCCAAATATTTTTCCATCACCCGCCGCCTGACGACCAGGCACGAGCGCACAGCCTCCTCCCCTTTGGGCGTCAGTTCAAGCCACACCACTCGCCGGTCGTCCTCATCCCGGCGGCGCTCCACAAAACCGGCCCGGTGCAGCCTGTCCACCAGCGCGGTGATGGCACTCAGTGATACCCTCATATCCCCGGCCACCTCGGACACACTCATGCGCCCACGCCGGAAGATGCGCATGAGCACAATAAACTGGCTCCCGGTCAGGCCCTCCATCAGGTGGTGATCCAGCTCGGCATGAAGCCGCCTGGCCACCTGGTTGAACACCTCTTCCAGCCTGTCCAGCCAGGCGGACAATTTTTGGTTGCTCACCTCCGTCACCCTTCCCGTCGAAAAAATTAACGTCGCAAAAAGTTCACCAAGTTAAGTATATGGACACAAGGAAGACCTTGTCAACAAAAAAATGATGCGGTTCACAGCCTCCAAATACTATGGAGCGCGTGATGTTTGTCATCACCACCCCCCGGGAGAAAAATTATGTGAAATTGTACAGGAAAGCAGACCTAATTGACGAAAGCCAGCTATAACATTATAATGTTGATGGAGGCGATGTATCATGCAGCGGACTCAAATTTATCTTCACCCCGACCAGCACCGCGCGCTCTTGAACGAAGCAAGAAGAAAGGGCATCTCGCTCGCCGAACTGATCCGGCAAATCGTTTCTGAACACCTGGAAAGGCAGGGGGAAAGGAAGGCTCCCAAAGAAGCATTCCAGCGGATTATAGGCATGGGGGCAAGCGGCAGGGAAGATATTTCGGAGCGGCACGACCACTACCTGGCGGAGGCGTTGGACCGTGGCCATAATGGTTGATACAGGCGCCTGGTACGCGGTCTGCGACATCTCAGATCGGAACCATGAGCGGGCGAGAAACTTTTACGAAAAGGTGGCCGGCGAAGTCCCGCTTCTAACGACCATTGCCATTCTGGTGGAAACATGGGCTTTACTGGCCGCCCGCCTGGGCCGTCATGCCGCCCAGACCTTCTGGCAAATGCTGCGCGAAACCGGCACTCCTGTAATCGCCCTGGAACAGCCGGATCTAGAGGCAGCGTGGCAGATAATGCATGCCTTCCCCGACCAGGATTTCAGTTTTACAGATTGCACCACTTTTGCCGTCATGGAGAGGCTGCGCATTGAACGGGTCTTTACCTTCGACCGTCACTTCCTGGTCTACCGCTACGGGCCCGGCCGCAAGTCAGCCTTCATCTGCGAGCCGTGAATCTCAGAATAAAAAGGGCGGGCATTATATTGCCACCCCTTGCCGTATGCGTGCTGGATATCTTGCAGGCTCCCGTTACCACGGAGGAAAAAAGAAAGACCCTTCTGCGAGCGGAGATATTTGCCGGCCTGTATCTTGAAGAGAAAATTATCGAACAAATCTTCCGGGAGGTGGAAACCATGCTGAATATCGAAGAATCGGCCGGTTATCAGCGGATTTTCAAAAAGGGTATCGAAAAGGGAATACAGCAGGGCATTGAAATAGGTATTGAAAAAGGTATTGAAAAAGGTATTGAAAAAGGCATGAAAAAAGGCCGGCAGGAAACCCTCAGGGAGAGTGTTTTGAAGCTTTTGCATAAAAAGTTCAAGAAAATACCCCACCCTTATGTGGATAAAATCAAGTCCCTCGATGAATATGCCCTGGGGCTGATCCTTGACAATATATCTTTGAAATAAACAACCTGGCTGATCTGGAGGATTACTTACTTTAGAAGATAGGCATTTTATGTTTCAATTCCGCGTATAAAGAAAAACCATCCCCTTTTTCGGGACGGTTTTCAAGAATCAGTTGGGCTCGCATGCTCATATTGACGGTACTGCCGGGCGAAGAAAAATATGGACAGGGGCAGGAAAACGCTTGTAATTAAAGGTAGGGTTGTACCACACAGGCGCAGACTTAAAGGCAGGGCGGTATCCAGTGCCCTTGACGGCAGCATGCCCTGCCCTTCCATTCTGGCCACGCTCAATTATTTATTTTGGAAAAAGCTATTGGGGAAAAATTTTATTTAAAAAATTTATCGCAGTGTTAATTTCGGCATCATTATAGTTCTGTTCCGGTTTTAATAACTTAACATACCGTGCCGCATCGCTGTCCTGGTAATTCATGGTCTTAAGAAATCGTAGTGTTGCGATTAGTTCAAGATTACGGGCATCCCGGGAACATAATTCACTTACCAACTCCTTAAAACCTGGTCCATAATCATGGTTATCAAACTGTTTACTTAACTCCCGGCCCGTTGGTGATAAACAATACACATATTGTTTATAGCCAAATGCGGTTGTCTCAACCTTTTCTTCTATTATGCCTAAAAATTTCATTTCTTCAACTTCCATAGCTAATTTTTCTGAAAACGGGCCGTACCGGTGATAATCAAAATCCTCTTCAAAAGGAAAACCCCGTTCTTTTAATAAGTAAACAATCTTTTGTAACTTTTTCCTTCCATTGATTCTTTCTGCAGCATCCAAAAGCTTGATTAAAGAAAGGTACTTCTTTAGTATATCCATCCAACAATTCCCCTTTCATTTTGTGGTGCTTTCTATCAGTTTTTTTATGTCGTTTCTACAATTCTCATCTGGTACGTAAATACAAAAACCAACCTTGCGTTTACCTGCAATTGCACGAACGGGATCTGAAAGTTTCGTAATATCCTGTGGCTTACCGTTGCTGTCCCGCACTAGAATCGGCGGTTTGCTTTTGTCGTCTTCATCCTGTGATGTGTAGTAATCATAAGCTACATCGGACGCCCTGTCCCATAAGAGGTAGTACTTTGGATTATAACCATGAGTCTGTACTACTTGTTTACATTGTTCATGCAGATCGAAAGGGGGATTTTCGGGTAAACTAACTGGTTTAAATAGTTCTCTATTTAAAACGCGTCGTGATAAATCAGACAATATATCATCACTACTAAATTGCCAACTTTTAAGTGCTTGCCATATATCAACGTCATCAATAATCAGATAGTCCTCTGGCTGCCATTTCTCCTCAAGAAAGGGTTGAAGAGTGGGGCTTACACCCCCCTGTGAGAAAAATCCGTGTTTATACAATTCTTTAGCCCTTGCCCAGAGAGTATGTAGAATCTTTTCAATACCACGTGTCGTTTTATGGAAATAAATTTGCCAATAAGCATAATAACGGGCAAAAACAAATTGCTCCGCAGCCATAAGTCCTTTATATTGGACAACTAGACTGTTACGTTGCTCATTCAACTCCAATACAGACAATAGACGCGGAAGGTCAAAACGGCCATAGGTTGAACCAGTCATTATCGCATCTCGCAAGAGATAATCCATACGGTCAATATCAATTTGTGACTTTATAATATTTGTCAAGAGCTGCCATTTAGGATCCCCTTTGAGCACCTGACATATTTTTTCCGGAAGGTGAGAATCGATTATCGTCAAGGAGCAATGTATCTCAGTTGGCCCCAAAATAATTTCCTGGGTCCAATCCTCATGTTTTTTACCAGGAGTCAGGACACCTTCCAGCACATGAGACAACGGGCCGTGACCAATATCATGTAATAGAGCGGTGCATCCACCCAGTACCTTTTCCTCATCAGAAAACTTATGACCCTTGTATTCCAGCTCAGCCACCAATCTTTCAAACAAATGGAATACGCCCAACGAGTGGCCAAAACGAGTATGTTCAGAACCATGATAAGTAACTGATGAAAGACCCAGGTGGCGGATACGTTTGAGTCGCTGAAACTCCCGGGTATCAACCAATGGCTTCAGTACCTCGGGAAGGCGAATATACCCGTGTACAGGGTCACGAAAAAGTTTATCCGGAAATTTTATAGTTCCACCCCCTCACCATCTTTAACCATATTACATCCAGCTGTATTAATGGTATTCGCGAAAGCATGTTCGATTTCCTGCTTTTCTAGAAATTTTACTTCAGACATGTTAATAAGCCCTGGTAAGGCGCTTCTGAATACCCCTTGCTCTTCAGGTAAAAGCAAAACCTGTATTCAACAGCCATCTTCATGCGAGTCCTGTCAAGGTTCCAGTCTACCACTACGGACCCGGCTGGAGGTAGGCCCTCAACTCCTGAAACAATAGCCCCCTGCCCTTTTAAAGGACAGGGGTTTTTTCAACACTGCCGGGCTAACCCCGGGTATTCCCTGAAGCACCGCTGCCGCCTGCCCCACTACCGGCGACGGCCAGGCTGATGTAGGCCCAGGGCTTTTCAAAGGCCAGCTTGATAAAAGCGTGCTGGCAGGCCGTCTCCAGCGCCTTTTGCTTCGCCTCCGCCAGGGCCGCTTCGGCGGCCGCCACCTCGGCCCGGGTGGCCATACCAACGTCGTATTTCACTTTCGTCACCCGCAGGTTTTCCTCGGCGGTTTTTACCCCCTCCTGCAGGGCCTGGTAGGATTCTTCCAGGCTTTTGGCATTGTAGTAGAGTGACCGGGTTATCTCCTCCATCATTTTCCTGGCGGCGGCGGCATCCAGCTCGGCCTGCTCGACTTCTATTTTTCTTACCTGGTAGGGCCGGTACTCACCGGTATAGAACATCATGTCTTCATAGTATTTCTGCAACGTCACCTTCTCGTTGGCCAGCCAGACGGTGGGGCTCTCATCCACTATCCGGCCCACCTCGGTTTCCACGTCGGACACCTGCAGCGGATTAAAGTTCACCCCGTCCACCAGCACCGGACGGTCCTGGGGCCACAGACCCACCAGCCGGTTGAAAGAGGCATAGGCGTTATCGAGATCGTTTTTCGCCGCTTTCAGGGCTGCCTTAGCCTGGGCCAGCCCGGCTTCCGCCGCCACCAGGGCGGCCTGCGGGATCATCCCCACCTGGAAATTGGCCCGTGCCCTGCGCAGCTCCCAGTCGGCCTTTTTCAATCCTTCTTCCGCCGCCCGCACCTTTTCCTGCGCCTTCAATACATCCCAGTACTTTTTGCACGCGTCCAGGGCCACCTCGTCCTGCTCGGCGGTCAAACTTTTCTTGGACATGCGCCAGGTCAGGTCGGCGGCCAGGAGGTTGGCCCAGGCTATCTCAACCAGCGGGTCACTTGGGAATCTTATGGGCGTGTAGTCGAGCTGGTCAGCCCTTTCCTCACGCCACTCATAGGTGCGGTCGATTTCCTTTTCCGCCTTCTTCACCGATTCGCTGTGCGCCAGGGCCATGGCAATGGCCTGGTTCAGAGTCAGCTCGGGCGTAGCCGGCTCTCTGGCCCAGGCAAAGGGTGGTACGAGCAAAGAAGCTATGAGGATAAACACTGTGAGAATGCGGCCCAACTTTCAGCCCTCCTTTTTCCTGTCCAGTTTTAAACTTGTTAAATTATTGTTAAACCGTTTAACTAATTTTCACCACCAGTATACCCCTGGCAAACAGGTGCAGTCAAGGTTTTTTCGTCCTCGGGGACCATGACTTTCACATCATTCCGGGAGGCAAAGCACCGGACGTTTTTTGTACGCCCTTTATTGAAGTTTGTGCGAACAGATCCCTGCCATCTCCGCTCCGGGAGACTTTTTAAACACTATTCCCAGATCGTCAAGCAGGGAACAGTCCACCGGGATAACCATACATACCGCCACAATGGTGGCCGTACCGGCCACCGCGGGCAGCATGATTTCGTTTTTACCGCCAGCACATCTATATGTTGCCATCCCGCACCGGCTTTGTTAAGATCAAAGTGGTGATGGTAATGGCAGGCGTCCTTCCCGGAAATAAATACGACATAACCATAAAAGAACTCTTCGCCGACAGCGAAGAAGAACTGGTCGGTTTTTTCGCCAGCTTGAGAGCGGAAGTCATCAGGCATTTGAACATTGAGTTCCCCAGGGTGGAGATTAAGAGAAGCGACCTCATCCTGGAGTGCCGGACCGAATTCGGACTCGCCGCCGTGCACCTGGAATTCCAAAGCACCAACGACAGCGATATCCCCTTCCGCATGCTGCGATACGCAACGGAACTGCAGCAGAAATACAGGTTGCCCGTTTACCAGATCATCATTTATTTCGGTGAGCGGGAAATGACCATGGCCGACGGCCTGGAATACAGTTTCGGTCCGCAAAACCACCTGGATTACCGCTACAGGGCCGTCGACCTGGGCAGTATATCCCGGGAGGAAATCAAAAAGACAAATAACTATACACTTTATGCACTGCTGCCACTGGCCGACAGAACGAGAAGAAAGCAGCACCCGGAGGCCTTTTTACGGGAATGCGTGCTGGATATCTTGCAGGCTTCCGTCACCACGGAGGAAAAAAGAAAGACCCTTCTGCGAGCGGAGATATTTGCCGGTCTGTATTTTGAAGAGAAAATTATCGAACAAATCTTCCGGGAGGTGGAAACCATGCTGAACATCGAAGAATCGGCCGGTTATCAGCGGATTTTCAAAAAGGGTGTCGAAAAGGGAATACAGCAAGGTATGGAGAAGGGTATGGAGAAGGGGAGGCAGGAAACCCTCAGGGAGAGTGTTTTGAAGCTTTTGCATAAAAAGTTTAAGAAAATACCCCGCCCCTATGTGGATAAAATTAAGTCCCTCGATGAATATGCCCTGGGGCTGATCCTGGATAACATCTTTGAAATAAACACTCTCTCTGACCTGGAGGAGTACCTCTAGCGATGGACACCCTTGCCTTTGGCTAGCAAACCCGTGCTGCCTCGCCTGCAGTAGATTTTTACCACCAAGTTAACGCCCATGCCGGGTGCACATCGAGTAGGAGGGGGCAGCTAGCCCCCTCCTCTCACACTACCTTATCAATTATTTTCAATGAGGTTGACCTTTGCCTTTTTTGTTCCTTCTCGCCATATTTATTTCCAGCGCTTGTTAGGGAATAAACCACCGGGATAACCACACCGCCACAATAGTTACTGCTCATCGACCGGAAAAGGCGGAAATGCCGGCCCGCTTCAGCTGAAAAACCATCCCCTTTTTCGGGACGGTTTTCAAGAATCAGTTGGGCTTGCATGCTCATACTGCCTGTACTGCCGGGCGAAGAAAAATATGGACAGGGGCAGGAAAACGATGGACAAACCGGCCAGGACGGCCAGATCACGGGCCAGCACCGGCAGGCCCGCTCCCATCAGGGCAATATCCCGCAGGTTGCCGGCAAAGTAGGTCAGCGGGAGCGCCGCTGAGACGGCGCGGGCCACGGGCGGCATGGCTTCCACCGGCCAGGTGTAGCCGGAAAACAGAAACGACGGCACGGCCACCAGCATGGCCAGCTGGGTGGCTTCCAGCTCGCTGCGGCAGACCACCGAAAGGAAAATGCCCAGGGCGTGTATGCCGGCAAAGAAAAGCAGCTCCAGCAGTCCCAGCAGCGGCAGGCTCCCCCGGAAGGGGATCTGGAACAGGGTGAAAACCATCAGCAATACACCGTTTAAAGTGGCCAGATTTACCGCCAGGTAGGGGATAACCTTGCCCAGCACCACCGCCGGGGCGGAAATGCCGGCCCGTTTCAACTCGCCAAGGGTACCCGCTTCCTTCTCCCGGCTTATGGCCACGGCCACGTAAAGCAGGGCGATTTGCTGCAAAGCAGTGGCCACCAGCCCCAGAAGCAAAAAATTGGTGTAGTTAAAGGTAGGGTTGTACCAGACCCGCAAGCGTAAACTCAAAGGAAGGGCGGTATCCAGTGCCCTTGACGGCAGCATGCCCTGCCCTTCCATTCTGGCCATGCTCACCCCGGCTGAGAGGGTGCCGGTAATCTCGGAAGCGGCGGCCAGCACTGCATTGCTGTACAGCATGTTGGTACCGTTGACTATGACCAGCAGGGGCGATGCCCGCCCGCTCTTCACCTGCTGCTGGAAATCGGGCGGGATGACCAGTGCCGCTATCGCCCTGCGGGCCTCCAGCACCTGCCTCAGCTCCGCTTCACTGTGCACGTAGCCCACCAGGTGGAATTTCTGCGAGTCCCCAAAGGCCTGTATTACTTCACGGCTCATTCCCGTATTGTTCTGGTCGTAAACCACGGTGGGTATCTCCGTGATTACATGACGGCTGTATAAAATTCCGAAAAGAGTTATGTACAGGAAGGGCACTCCCACCAGAATAATCATCAACCGGCGGTTGCCCCGCATGTAGACCCACTCCCGCCGGGCTACATAAGCGATCTGGCTCAAAATGCCCCTATTCATTCAAAATTCACCTCAACCATCATCCCGGGCCATAATGAGGGATTGTTTAAAGACACCTTCACGTTAAAGGCCATAATATCCTTATCGCCCCGTTCGTTGGTGGCCCGGTAGGTTGCAAAATCCGCTTTTTTATTGATGGCCGTTACTTTACCCTTGAATTTTTTCCCAGGAAAGGCTGCGCTGGTCACCGTTACCTCTTTTTTCAAGGATATTTTGCCGAGCATCGTTTCCGGCACTTTCACATCCACCCAGTTCCTGTCCCGGGCAGTAATGGTTAACAGGGGCATTCCGGTGGAAACCATCTCTCCCTGCTCCACGTTACAGGAAGTAACCGTACCCGCCATTGGCGCCCTGAGCTGCGTTTCCAAAAGGTTGGCCCGGACCTCCTGCAATTCCGCTTTGGCCCGCTGGTAAGCAGCCCGGGCCGAGTTCAGGTCGGCCTCCGCCGCCGCCCGGGCCGCCATGGCCGCAGCCAGCTCCGCCCGGTAGACATTCACCTGGTCCTTTTGCGCCTTTGCCGCCGCCAGATCGGCCCGGGCCGCCTCCAGGGCTGCGTTGGCCGCAGCCAGCTTGTTTTTGGCCTCATCCAGCTGCTGGGCAGTGGCAGCACCATTCTGGTACAAAACCTCAATGCGTTTGTAGGTCTGCCCGGCCAGGGAAGCGTCCTCCCGGGCCTTTTCCAGACCGGCCTGCGCCTTGGCCAGGGCGGCATCTGCACTTTCACTGACGGCACCCAGGGCCGCCCGGGCCTTGGCAGCCGTCGCTTCCGCCGCTTCCATGCCGGCCTTTGCCTTTTGCATGGCTGCACCGGCTGCTTCCACCGCCGCCAGCGCCGCCTTTTCCTTTGCCTTAAGATCGGTGCTGTCGATTTCTGCCACCAGCTGGCCCTGGGCCACGCTGTCACCTTCCCGGACCAGCAGCTTGACCACCCGGCCGGGTATCTTGGTGGTTACATCCACCTCCGGGGCATTGACCATCCCGCTGAACGTCTTCTGCTCCGGCGCCGGTATTTTATCACCGGCGCACCCGCTTAAAAAAAGGGCCACGCAAAACAAAACAAGAAGTACCGGGTAAACCGGAAAACCAAGCTTTTGTTTTTTACTTCGGGCCATCATAATTAATCCTCCGTTTGATCCTCCGCTCCAGTGTGTTTCACCTCAAGGGATACCCCGGGTGACAGAATGCCGTAAAAAACCAGGTCCAGCACATGATCCAGGTGCTCCTGCAACATTTCGGGGTGCAGTATATCCCGGGACCAGAGAAAATGAAGCATCTCACGGCGGGAAAAATAGTTCAGGCAAAGGCCGCTGACGCTGATCACCAGCCGGCGGATGTCCACGTCTTTGCGGAAAATCCCCTCCTGAACCCCCTGCCGTAAAACTTTTTCCAGGTCTTCCAGGCCGGCGCTGAGTATGTCCGGCAAAACCCGGCGGGCATGCCGGCAGCCCTGGAGGGTTTCCCAGCCGATTAACCTGACCACATCCGGGTTTGCGGCGAGAAAATAAAAATACTGGGTTATAACCGCCCTCGCCCGGGACAGGACATCCCCCTTCCCCGCCAGCGCCTCCCGGCTTAAAGAAAAAATGCGGCTGAAACTGTCCTCTAAAACCGCCAGATAAAGGCCTTCCTTGCTGCCGTAGTAATGATATACCATGCGCTTGTTCACCCGGGCCAGGGCCACAATTTCATCCACCCGGGCGGCATTGTAACCTTTAGCCGCAAAAACGCTCCGGGCGGCTTCCAGGATCCGGGCTTTGGTGGCCTCCGCGTCCCTGGTGCGATTAACTCGCGACTCCATGATCACCACCCTGGTAACTAATTGGTTACTTGCCAAATATGTTTTACCAAAATTCAAGCGACCTGTCAACGTAGCCAAATGATCTGCTTATGATTGGTTGCACAGAAATTGCGGGGAAAAATGGAAGGCCGGACTTTCCTTTTCGGAATTCCGGCCTTTTCCACGATATACGAATAAGCTCCTAGAAGCTTAAGGTCACGGTCTGGCTGGATGCATCCCAGTCCACCGTAGCCCCCAGGGCATTGCCTATCCAGCGCAGCGGAAGCATAAGCCGTCCGTTTTTCACCTCCGGCGCCGCATCAATGTTAACCGGGGCGCCGTTGACTAGCATCTGCGACTTACCGGGCACTAACTGCACCACCCGGTTGCCCTTCATTAATGTGACGGCACGGCCGTCCCATACCACGTCTCCTTCCCCAAGGCCCAGAGCATAGCCTGCAAATCGCACGGGCAGGAAGGTGCGCCCTCCTTTGACGTAAGGCACCACATCCATGGTCTGCTCCACTCCGCCAACGAAATACCTGGCCTGCCCGATGGTAAAGGTGGCTTTCAGCTTCATCTGATCCGGCGCAGGAGTACCCACCACGGCATTAGCCACCCCGGCTACGGTAGTTGATTGCGGAAAGAGCCGGCTTTTTTCCAGCCGGAAAGCTTTCTCGCCTTGAATGAAGACATCGGTGGTATGCTCCGTGCTGTCGTTCTTCAGGTCGAGATAGTAATCGTTGACCTCTACGGGATCATTTACGTCGGCCACTGCCGAACCTTTAACCTTAAGCTCAATTTTCCCCTCGGGAACGGTACGATCCACGACGTATTTAATGCCACTTATTTTTATGGATGAAGCCTCAGTGCTGCTTCCTTCGATGGGTATTACAAGCAGGTTGTCGTCCTCCTCACCGTCTTTGGCCAGCCGTACGGAGCCCTCATCGACCTTCAGGTCACCGCTAACCACCTCAATCACCGGTACTGCCGCAAAGCGCACGCCCTCCGGGAGATCGAGGATAAGATCCTTATCCTCCGCAATTGCACCGGCGGCAGTCTCGGTAATGGTTACGTCACCAACTTCGGCGACCTGGCCGACCTTTACCTGCGGTGCCGCAGCGGCCGTAGCGGTTACCGGGCTTTGCACCTTTGCCACCACGATCTCACCTTTAAGACCGGCCGTGCCGCCTATTTCCACCTTCAGGTCCCCGGTAGCGCCGGGTTCCAGGGCCACCTCCATGTCGCTCAATTCCAGCGTAGCTTCATCTGAGTCAGACCCGAGTTTGAAAGGCAATATCTCCCATCCCTTGCGCCCCAAGGGTTTCAGGGCACAAAAGGGTGACGTACCACTACATATTTCCTGTATGTGGTAATTGGGTAAGTATCTGTGCTTTTAGCGG
>Ga0247720_100607_pt1 | contig 11315 bp, 16 predicted proteins | sample MSEWel2015_12_15_FD_189078 | JGI IMG/M metagenome (GOLD analysis project Ga0247720, IMG submission 189078) | Subsurface sediment microbial communities from gas well in West Virginia, United States - MSEEL Well Study Marcellus 3H_2015_12_15 | ecosystem: Environmental > Terrestrial > Deep...
GCCATGCAGGGGCCATCGATTTTGCTTGATTCCAGCACCAGCTCAAAACGCTGATCTACCTCCGCAGCGTCGGTCACCTCTCTCCCGGCGCGGAAGTTCTCAAATGTGATGACCTCCACCGGCTTCAGCCCCACCATTTCCAGCGCATCCGTAACGGCGAATTCAAAAATTTCCTGTTCTGTCTTCACGAGCATTGCTCCAATGAAACGGCTCAGAGCAACTGAGCCTGATGGTTATGGCGAAGAACCGGCCCCTGTCCGAGATTGGCCTCGATGTGCTGGCGGACGGACTCGACAACCGCGTGATGAAGCTTGTAGTCGATACCTTGGCCTAACGTTTCAGAACACTGCTCCCGCGCCATCCAGCTGGCATCGAAGTCCTCAGGGATGCTCATGAGTTCCGTCAGCAGTCCTTCTGAGGGTGCGTAAACCCGTCCGTTGTCCTCGATGTAGCAGCCCTCTTTTAGAAGTCGATCCTGGCTCTTAAGGATTGTCGGGCAGAAGGTGCTTTTTCTGGTGATGCCAATGCTGGCCCGTTTTGAATTAGCCCGCGCTTTGATGGAGCTTGCCTCTGTCACGTCGCGACAATCCCCGAGGTGCTTTTCAACGATCGGCCAGATTGAGATGGTATTCCGCTGTTGAGGCTTGGGAGCCTCGAAACCCGGAAAGATGGAGGCCACGAGGTAATACCGGGTGCGGTTCTGGATGCCGCCGTAGTCCCGAGCACACAAAGTCATTTCCGTGGTCTCGTAGCCCATGCGCCGAAGCATGGATTTCAGGATGATCCCCGCGTCATGGTTTGCAAAGGCCCGGACGTTCTCAATCATCACCACCGGATAATTCATGGTTTCGATCACCCTCAAGACGGGGTAGATCATATCGACCTGAGTGGTTCCGTTATCGACGGACTGGGAGCGGAGCGATTTTGATTTCGCCGAGGAAAAGTCATCGCAGCTGATCGAGAAGTGTCCCAGTGCAATGGGATCGCCCTCATCACAAAGACTTTTCAGGCGCTCCGGAGAGACCTGATAAATGTCCTCATTGATCAGAAGGCGGGGTTTGCCATTTTTGAGAGTGTTGAGAGCATGCACTTCCTCAAGGGAGCGACCTGCCGCGATATCCCGAGCCTCCTGAGGTCGGTATTCCAGCACAACTTCCGACTTGAAGCCGGCTCTGTCCAGGCAGTGCAGATCCACACCGCCAGTCATCCCAATCATGGCCCTGAAAGGATCATGGCCTTTGAATCGGCGGGCTATGCTGAATACGCGGTTCGCGATCGGGCGCACTTTGATTTCGCCATGGCGCATAGTCACATGGAACCTCTCCGTCGCTGGCGGGAAGGTGCTATTGATCAGGGAAGAGGAGCCGAACTCAATCAGGCTCTCCAGTGGATTATTGCTCCGGGCACGCTTGTACTTCCGCTGGTGTACTTTGGTGAAGCCGGCCTCGCTGGGGCGGATATCGAAGCCGCCCGAGATTGAAGGCACGGCCTCGATGCGCTCCCCGGCGTTAAACCCCATGAGGCCGATGAAATTGCTGGAGATCCGCACTCGGCGGCGACCGTCACTGACCGAATTCATCTTCAGCTGTTTGGTAACAACGCTGGGAACGTGAAAGCCGCTCTTCGCAATGCTGGTGACGTTCATTCAATCCCTCCCCGAATTGATGTTTGAGTCACTCTCAAAGTACCAGCGGATCGCAAAACGCAAGGTTGGGGAGGGAGAGAATTATGGGAGGTTTGCCGGTTTTTTTCTTTGTGTCAGCCCCCAGGGCGGTTTGGGCGGAGTTAACAGGGAAACATTTCTATCAGGCCATCCAGCAGGACATCGGCCACTTTCTCGGATTTAGCGAGAGAAAGCCGATTGGTTCTGTTCTTGATTATGTCGACGAAGTTCTTGGTGTTTAGCCGGTACCCATCAGGCGGACAGAAGAGGGCACTCTGGCCGCCTTCGATGAGAGCTGCGTTTGCCTCAGTGAACCCTTGTCCAATCCCGATCAGGTAAACCTCAACACGCGTGCGGTTTTCGTATGTGTTCCGCTGATTTTGGAAGGACTCAAGAGTCATACCATGGGCATTACCCAGCAGAGTCAGTGCGAGAAAACAGGCAATTAACGCTCTCATAACAGTCCCTATTCGTAAGCGATTTTATTTTGGCTGATATCAGCATAGATCGCGGTATTCAGTGCGGCAAAGCAAGCAGTTTTCTCTAAGTGGCAACCACTCAAAGGCAGGCGAAGGTTTTAGGTAGTCGGTTATGATGTTCGCTCAATACCCAATAGGAAGGTGCCTATAGTAATGGCCAGGTTTCATCATTCCAAAGCAAGAGTCCGTTTGGCGCACAATCTGAAATTCCTGCGAGCCCAGCTTGGTATGACGCAAAGCGCGATAGCAAAACGTTCGGGCGTCAATCAGAAAACGATTAGCAATATGGAAGATCCCACGGGTGATGTTGATCCGCTATTGGGCAACGTCGAGAAATTGGCCGACTGCTATGGGCTTAGCGTCAGCGGTTTGCTGGCGGAAGACTTTGGTGATTCTGCGGCTGTGCCTGATGCACGCTCAGGATGGATCGAGTCGTTGTCTGGATTAACGGCTACTCAGAAACAACTGCTGATTTCGCTGGCAGAGGAATTTGCAGCAGGTAACTCGAACGAGTCCAAAAACATATAGTTCAACGTTTCAGAGCTGCACTCACAACATCTCTCACGGCGTCTCTGTTTAAATAAGGCGCTGCGCGGGCTGCAGAATTGATCATCTCCTCAGTCGGCTCAGTCGCCCTCTGAAATGCGGGGTACGTGAGCCCTTCGATGACATTGTTGAAGTTGCGGAGGTAGTCTTCGTCTAATGTCCCGTCATTGGTCTTCTGGAAGACAACCCTGAGTAGTTCCGCGTGCTCGGTACTCCATTCAGCGCTTGGAAAGGCCGTGCGCAGCTCATTAAGGATGAACGGAGTAATTGTCTTTGGGCCCTCACCGAAGGCGAGCCAATGGAATGAAACTCCCATCATGTCGGCAAAGTCGCGTAAATTGTCGAGGTTAATGCTTCCTCTAACCTGCCAGTTTAAAACTGACGTTCGAGCTACACCGATTTTATCCGCAATCTGAGCATCGCTGAGGCGGGACTCTACTCTGGCTTCGCAAATTCTCTTGGCCCTCCCATTTTGAGGTGGCCCTTTTTCAGCTGTTTCTATCATAAGACTGTTCCGTTGCTATTCGTCCCGCGCTCACTAGCCGTCACTGGATTCGGCAGAGTGATGAGTTCTGCTTTGTCGCCTTGATACGTCCAGTGGAAGTTCGATGATACCGGCTCTCCATCGAGATATTCCACAACGCCGCGATCGCCGTGATTTTCACGGATTCGGAGGGTTTCGTCGTACATGCGAATCACTGTGCCGGGCGGCCAGTCCGATCCATATTGATCACTCATTGGTGTCTACCTTCCTTACGTGCTCAACGTTCCAGTATCGACAGCCCCTGAGATCCCGGTCTGTCTTGAAAGCACCAACGATCTCAGGGAGAAACTTCTGGATTACGGCTGTCGCGTTGTCCTCTCGATCTGAGGGAATGGCCCCTACAACGGTTTCCGGCTTGAGTTCCACGGTGTCTCCCATGGAGAAGCCTGAATTACTGGTTTCCATTTCTTTCTCCACGGAGAGCTACGTTAACATCACTGGGTTTTGATGAAGCCAGCCTTGATCTCCGGCTCATCCCCACTGGTGTTTTTCATAGTAACAAGCAGGTATCCCCTTGGGAGCCATGCCAGAGGTGCTTTATCTACGTCTAGCTCCTGCCAACGCTCATCGTCTGAAAGCTCATCATCGTTTTCGAGAACGTCGATCTGTTCATCCAGGCCAACTGGAATTGCACTGGCGAGGGTCACGAGTTTCCAGTCTTCATCCAGCCCCATTTGTTCTCGGGCCAGATTCTCTTCCCGCGAGACCGGATTCTCATGCTCTGATGCGCTTGTCATGGTGCAAATCTCCTGGTGCATCTGTGTGGTATTGCTCCCTCTTTGAGGGCAGCTATGGTTGCTTGAGCAAACCAATAGCCGAGGTTGTCAGCAACTTAGTCTGAATGATGTCATCGCTTTCCAGCTGGCTGACAATCTCTTCTGGTACCGGCAAAGACTCAGTTCTCTTGTAGGGGATCATTGGCTCACACAACCACCACCCGGTACCACGGTTGCGCAGTTCCCAGCCTTTCTCAAGCTTTTCAGTCACGTTTTGTGGGGTCATCTCAAATCCTAGTTGTCTGCTTGCCGGATTGAACAATGATGGCGCTGCATTCCCTTTCCACGCGAAGCTTGGTGAGGGTTAAGCGCCCGCCTGATTCTCAATGTACTGCTTTATGATGGACAGCGGCGCTCCGCCGCAAGTCACCACGCAGTAGCTTTTCGACCAGAAATAGGGCTTCCAGTAATATTTCCCAACATGGTCAGAAAACTCATTTCTTATTCGTCTGGATGTACCGGTTTTTAAGGCGTTCACAAAGTCGGCCACCGCATACTTGGGCGGCAGTTCAAGCAACAGATGCAAGTGATCAGGTTCGCCATTCACCTCAAGCAGCTCCCCCTCCCAGGCCTCAGCGCGCTCCCTGGCCAGCTCGGATAGGCGTGCCAAAATGGCTTCGTTAATAACCGGATTTCGGTATTTTGTTACAAGAACCAAATGGTACTTGGTGCTAAAAACGCAATGATATTGGGACTTTAGTGTTGTCATTTTCATGGTAACCAAATATATTTAATGTCATGGAAAAGCGCAAGATTAATTACAAGCTGTACCCCAGCGCCACTCAGAAAGAGCGGCTGCTGGGGCACTTGCGCTTGCATCAACAGCTCTACAACGCAGCCTTGCAGGAGCGGATCGAGTGCTACCGGAAGACCGGGCGGTCGATTTCCTATAACGATCAGCAAGCTAGTTTGACCCAGATCCGGGCCGAACATGATGAGTACCGTGCCATCCCGGTCTACATCACCCGAATGACACTGCGACGGTTGGATAAGGCGTTTAAGTCGTTTTTTGATCGGGTAAAAAAAGGCCAGACGCCGGGCTTTCCCCGGTTCAAGTCACTCAGCCGGTTCTCCAGTTTTGATATGTGCAGTGGCAGTGGCTGGTCGTTTACGCCTGAAGCTAACGGCAAGCACGGCCACCTATCGATCAACGGGATCGGGAAGATCAAAGCACGCGGCCAGGCTCGAACTCTTGGCAAGGTCAAGGCCAGCCAAGTTATACATCGGCACGGCCACTGGTATTTGTCCGTTACGGTTGAGTGTGAACCGAAACGAGCCTGCACAGAACTGAAAGCTTGTGGCTTCGACTGGGGTGTCGAATACCTGGGTACCATCGTTCACGAAGATGGCACGACGGAAACGCTGGACAACCCACGCTACTACCGCGACTCCAAAGAATCCCTGCTGCCCTTACAACAAGCCATCGCACGTAAAAAACGCGGTTCCAACCGCTGGAAACGGGCCTGCAAGGCGCTGGCTCAAGCCCGGGCCAAGGTGGCGCGTCAGCGCCATCATGACCACCACCAGATGAGTCACGACCTGGCCAAGAAGTATGCCCTGTTCGCGACAGAAAAGCTGACGATCAAAAACATGACCCGCACGGCCAGAGGCACGGTGGACAAGCCCGGCAAGCAGGTCAAACAGAAATCGGGCTTAAACCGAGAGATATTGGATACCGCGCCGGCGAAACTGCTGGCCATGGTTCGCTACAAAGTGGAAGAGACTGGTGGCGAATTTGTCGAAATCCCCACTCGACAGGCTAAACCAAGCCAGCGCTGCCCGGTGTGCTGGTCGGTGGTTAAGAAAAGTCTGAGCGAACGGACTCACCGTTGCGACTGTGGCTGCACCATGTCACGGGACGCAGCCAGCGGTCTCGTTGCCATTAGGTGGGCATTAGGTTTGGGCGGAAACACGTCCGAAACAGCGAAAGCTGTAAAACCTCTTCTAAGCACAGCTTAGTGGCGGTAGTTTATTCGAGGGACTCATCAAGCGAATCCACCGCTTGCTGCAGTGCATCACGGTTTGCGTCCATATTCTGACCTTTCTCGCCGACTTGGATACTCTCCGGGAGATTGTCGAAGGCTTCTTCTTCCTCTTCCCGAATTTCATCCAGGTCATCCTTGAGCTCTTCGAGCTTGCCCTCGATCTCAGCTAATCGCTTTCGTCTGTCTTTGTTCACTCTTGCCCCCCGAAATTACGCAGTCGGCACACTGGCATTGGTATGTGGTGTCTGTGCTCTGCATTGCTGTATAAAAGCCGTCGAACACCCTGAGAGACTCGTGCTGGCGGGGTGAGAAGCTCCAGCCCCGCTGCAGGGTGACAACCACACGTTGTTCGCCAGAAAGCTCATCGTTGAACGGCTCTATGCGAGCTTTTGCCGACTTTGGTACCGGGCGTTGGATGAATCCTTCCGGGGCCATCACGCGCTCCCTTGGGGCGCTTGCCACTCGGCTTCCATATAGGTGCCGGCGATCGAGCCCTCCAGGTCGTTGCGGTAGGGCAGAAATGCCGGGTTAAGAGCCACAATTTTGCCGTCCTGTGCCATGGTTCCGACCTGAACCCAGCTTCTCTGGTGGTTGGGAAGAAGATCTGCAGGCGACTGGCCTTTCTTCATGATGTAGGGGATTGCGTAAATTCGGCTGGTTCGGTTTCCAGGTGCAATATAAAGAGTACCATTGATTGTTTTGGGCTCCGCTGCGTCGACGTTCTCTGGATCGCGAGCCCAGTCGGACCCGATGTCCAGCTCCAGCATTTCCTGCGGCACCGTCTGCCCCCTGTAAGCGGGCGCAAAGCTGGAGCCGACCTCGCAATCGATGTCGAACTCGGTGCTGCGATGCTCGATACCGTATTCAGTGGCAATCAGATTGGCGAGTTTGGATTGTGCCTGTTCAATCTCAATGACGGCCTTGTTGAGGGCGTCGGTATCAATGTTTTTTGCCAGGCCGACGAGCTGGCCGGTGGTCAGAATGTGCATGGGCATCTTATCTGAAGGGCAAAGTCGGGGCATCAATTGCAGATGCCCCGGCAGACGAGTGAGATTAGTTGTTCCGGACCAGGCGGATGTAGCGGAGAGAACTGACCTCCGGAGACAGATCGGAGCCGGTCTCGAAATCAATGTACCGACCGCCTTGCACGTTACCGCTACCGTCTACCTTCACGGATGATGTGAAATAGGTTGCAGAGGGCGTGTCCGGGAAATGAGTCAGGTTGATTGCAGGCTGGACACACTGATTCTCAACCAAAGATCCGAGTTCTTTGATCGTTGGTACCCGCCAGTCTGTCTGCTCCGCCAGCCCGCCGTTGCTATTGAACAACGCCGCAGCCTGCAGAGCATCTCCCCACTTATAGTTAGTCGGTGAACCGGAACAGCCATTCTCTGTCCATGTCTGACCAAGACTGCATTGCATCCAGACCAGCCCGGTTTCAGCGTCCGTCACAGTGCCATCACCGTTGTTAATCATCTGTTCCGGGTTGATGCTTTCCTGAATTGTGTCGGTCTTACAAATCTGAGCGGCGGCAGTGCCGCTGAGAGTGGCTGCGATACCGAGTGAGATTAGGGTCTTTTTGATCATTTCGGGCTCCTTACTGCCATGAAGCCGCGAGATTGACCGGCTTTCTGGCATAGTTTTACCTCGCCAGTGGCATACTCGAAGCACCAGGCTGAAGCGCTGTTGTCTGCAGCTGGGGTGCCGCTCAAATACCGCGTATTCGTTTGAACGCGACTTAGGAAGCGGGTGTCTGGTGCTGATGAATTGTCTGCAACGTCATAGTTGGCAATCGAGCGTAACTCTTCGATGGACGGCATTCTCCAGTCTTGGAACCCACAGATCCCTAAACGATTCATCTCTTCCAGGTATGAGCGTGTGTTGCAATACATGCGGGCCCTGCGGCCTGAATCTGCCCCGTAGGCACACTCCTCACCTACAGGATTGGAACTGTCGAGTTGTACTTTGCTGTCTTCGACTACACCAGGGCTGCCGCCATTCGTTTTTTCATCGTTAACACGCCAGTCATAGCGGAAGTTGGCTGCACGGAACTCGCCGAGAGTGATGGTTACTGGAGTAGTATCCCCAGTCTTTGGATCGGTGGTAGGAGCTAGGCTCTTCTCTGGCGTTTTGTTTTCCCAGACAACGCCAGTGACATTATCGAGAGAGCAACTCCAGGTCGGTGAGTTTGAAGGAAGGGGATTGCCATCAGTGTCCAATTTGGTGAACGAGAAGCCCTCGTGTCCGTCGAAATCCGGCTCGGGTAGGGTGTCGCGACCATGCGAGGCGTCCTGACCGGGGTGCGAGGAGGGTTCGAGGGTCAAGCTGGCGTTAACACCGTCGCTGAAGGTCACTAGGCCGGTATCATTCAACGCGGTGTCTCCGAGGATAATCACGGTATGTTCTGAGATACCATCGCGATCATCGGTAATGGCGTTGTCCAGAGAGCCGATGGCAAGGCTGATCGTTTCACCGCCCTCGGGAATGCTGTCGGGCTTGATCTCAATATCAAAGCTTGAACGAACTTCGCCTGGTTGGAATTCGATAAGAACCGGCTTGTCGAGAGCATAGTCTTCGCTATCGAGGGCGGTACCAGTGACATTGAGCTCTGCCGTCACCTGGTTGCCACTGACTTCAGACAGCGTTGCGTAGACCTTGGCCTGACCGACATCCTCTGCAACGGACTGCTGGCGGGTTTCAAAGGAGATAACCGGAGGGTTGTCGTCATTGGTAATCGTAAACGTTGCGGTCGCGTCAGAAGATGACAGCTTGGCACCCACGGGATTGCTCAGAACCACTTCGAAGAATTCATCTTCCTCATCGATCCCATCGCCAGTGATGACGACATCAAAGGTGCCCTGGCTCGCGCCTTTGGGAATGATCAGGTTTCCGCTGGTGCTGGTGTAGTCCTCACCCGCTGTGGCCGTTCCATCACGGGTTTCGTAGTCGACCGATACCTGGTTGTCCAGTCGTTGACTGAGACGCACCTGAACCGTGAGGTCACTGTTTCCGGTGCCTTCACGGGTGTCTGCGCCAATCATGCTCAAAGAGCCGGATTTGGGTGGGGCGCTGCTGCCGGAGTCTTCCTCGTCTCCGCCCCCGCCACAACCTACAAGTAACATGCTGCCTGCCAGCAAACTGTAGGTGATCAAGGATCTGGTCATGCCTGCTTCCTTTTGATGGTGTTGTTTAATGGCGATTGCCGGTTTCACGGTCACCATTACAACTTTTTGCGGGCACACAGTTGGGAAGAGTCGGCGCTAAATTTTGCACCTTTCCTGGCTTTAAAGGGCAAAGATGGTCCTGTCGAACGGAAAACCCCGCACGAGGCGGGGTTTCATGGGTTAGGGTGTCAGAATCAAAGATCACTTCCCCAGCCTGGATGCTGCGTCAGCAGATCCCAGGTATCCATCTTTGACAGCACATGGTTCAGAGCTGTTTCGTTCAGGTGCAACGTTTCCGGATTGCGCTTGAAGTAGGTTGGCACTTCTACGCCTGCCGGTGTCGCACGGCCAGCGCGAACAAAGCCTTCCACCTCATGAAGGAACGCGTAGCCCTCACCGCCAACTTCGCTCATGAAGGCCGGGTAGTAGATGCCATCCGGCAGTTCGAGGCGGATATGCTCGAACGGCGCATCCTCGACATTCCACGTACCGTTGCCGACATTGATCAGCGTTCCATCATTCTCACGGGTACGGGTTACCTCAATACGGCCAGAGCCATCGGATTTATCACCGAACAGATACATATAGTATTCGACGCCGTTGCTTTCGAAGCCAATGCCGTTTTCAACACCAGTGTTCGTGTATACAGAAGCACTGTCAGGATAGGTCAGGGCGTCAAAGGTGGTTGCTGGTGCAGCAGTACCAAGGGCCGACTCGTTTCCGTAAAGCACGTTACAGCTTACAACCTGTGAGATTTCAGCGTTCGGGCTGCAGTGGGTTTCTGATTGTGAATTGGACCCTTCCAGGCCGTGCCAGCTGGTGATGTACATTGGTTCGATGAGCGTTTCGTTCAGAAGATACGCTGCGGAGCCATCCGGGAAGATCGAACCACTTGCTTCACTGGGGAAGCTATTGATCGACACATTCGGGTAAAGGCTGGAAATAGTGAACGCCGTGCTCAAACCACTCAGATCAACCTTTGCATACTTTGACAGGATTCCCACTTCCGGGGTGTGAGGGCCCGTAGTGGATGCCAAGGTGCCATTAGTTTGCGCTGTCACGTCGATTTCCGACATATAGCCCTTGAAGATTTGGGTTGTGACTTGCTCACTGTTTTGAAAGAACTTGATGCGGGTGGCGTCCGGCCTGATCGTTTTTGCCACATACTGACCGTTGAAGTAGTCGGACGCGGACTGCTCTTGGGTCAGTTTGGCAAACTGGCCATCCGCTGAGGTCATTTCACGCTCCAGACCCATGAAGTAGAAGCGATGGGTCAGATCTGCCCGCTGACCGAATTCGAGATATGTGGCGGTTGATCCGATCACAGCCTGTTCGCCTGATGGCGTCTCGCGATAGAACGGGTTAGCGTCCTCGGCCTTTGAGATCCGGTCTGCCAGCATGTCGTTGGTGACATCCGGCGTCCCGCCAGTGTCAGGAGACTCATTGTCGATCGGCGGTTCTACGGCATAGTCGGGGTTCTCCAGGATGATATCTGGTTCAAAACTCGGGTCGTCGAAGGTTCCGTCAACATCGTTTATGATCATAGAAACCATCGTCTGTATCTGACGAGACACCAAGGCTAGGAATTCAGCTTTTGTTAAGCCTGCCTGATCAAGGTCAGTCTTGCTGACATTACCTTCGAGCTCTGCAGTGACACGGGCTGTTATCTGTGCAATCCGGTGCAGACGTTCTGCGTTTTGTTTTACGGAATCATCGCCACCGTTCTTCACCGCCTCAATGTAGTCTTTGATGGGGTCAAAAGATGTTTTCAAGCGCTGGGCGACAATTTCTTTGGCTCGCTTTAATTCAACTCCAGTTTTTTTCATTTCATTGGCAACCATTGTTGTTACCGGTGAAACGAACTGGGCGTCTTTGTCATCAATGATTGGGCTACGAAGCGTAAACCCTTTTGGGATGGGCTGATTTGTGTCTTCGTCGATGGTCAGGTTGGCGATCGCTTCAACTAGCAGTTCGGCAGTCAGGCCAGACTGGGGTACTTCAAGGGTAAAGATACCAGCTTCGCCCGTGGTTGTGTTTGAAGTGGACCCCGAAATTTGGACAGGTGCCTAAGCTCTGATTCATCATCTCCAAAAGGAGGAGAATTATGAGCAAGAAACGCAAGCAATACAGCGCATCATTCAAGTCCAAAGTTGCCCTG
>Ga0247720_100609_pt1 | contig 11271 bp, 10 predicted proteins | sample MSEWel2015_12_15_FD_189078 | JGI IMG/M metagenome (GOLD analysis project Ga0247720, IMG submission 189078) | Subsurface sediment microbial communities from gas well in West Virginia, United States - MSEEL Well Study Marcellus 3H_2015_12_15 | ecosystem: Environmental > Terrestrial > Deep...
AAATGCCAGCGGAATTTAAAAATTATTTTTATGATTACCGGTTTAAAATGAGAATTTCCTTTGTTCCACCAGTTGGTTGCTCCAATTTAATTTGAAGATTTTTCCCGAATCAATTTGAAAATCTACATTTATATTCTTCAACTATAGTTCCATCTTCCTTTGTCTTCCTAAAAATTACAAGGTCGTAACCATCACTAGTTTTACTTTGGGAAGTCTCATAAATATATCTAACACCATTTTCAATCCGTTCTCTTGTTCCAATCCAGAACGGATATTCATTCAGAAAAGGAAATCCTGTTCCGCCAAATAATCTGTTGGACGCCTGTACATTTATATTTACAAGCTTCTTTTCTACATAAGCTCCACTTACCTTTGCCGCTCTCCCAATGCTTTTTAAATACTCTGCTGCTTCTGCTTCCTCCTGCCTTACAAGGTCTGGATAATATTTATCAGCAGAAAGCACTGTATCGTAAAGCTTTTTAGGAAACATCTTCTTTAGTGAGTCTATATAAAGCGCTCCATCCATCGGCTCCTTATATTCAAGCAAAGAATACTCACCTTTTTCGTTTTTGGAAAAGGTTATAACCGTTGGAATAGCCCCACTTCCGCTGATCTTAGTAAATATACCATTTTCAAAACCAAAATATCCAAAACTTGCTATTGTATACACCTTAATAATTCCATCATTTTCCTCCACATCAAGGATGATGTGTCCCTCTGTGGCAATTTCTCCTTTATAATACGCATCCAGGTTCTGTGTTTTAATTGCAAAGCTTACGGCTTCATCAATTGATTTCGGATTCCGGGTTTGAGGCTGTATGCTTTCGTCAATAACAACGTCGTGCGGTTGCATTATATTCAACCGCACCCGCATACTCATTGGTCCCCTAATCCTCAAAGCGTTGCGCCACCAGTTACCATCGTGAATAACTGTATATATTCGACCGTCTAAATCAAAATCAAAGGCAAAATCTCCATAAAGAGCAAGACTACTATGACCCTCTTCGTAATTAGGCCTTCCCATAGGTATATCTTCAGCAGCAATGCCCTTCCGATATGCCAGGTACTCTCTGGCTATTCTTTCCTGCCTTCCTTCAAACCGGTCCATATCACCGATAATAAAACTCACTATGAAATCGCGGTGGACTGCCACGACAAGACACACAAAAATAATTATGATGGCCAATAATTTCTTCATTTTTCAGTCCTCTTCCTTGCCGTTTCTCAACGTCCGATCATATTCAGCCTTAAGGCTCCGTATAATAGACCTTTATACCAATCATAGGAGGGGCCATGTGGGCCAAGGGAAAAAGTAAACGCTAACTTTAACCGTGGCTTTCAAAGTCTCGACGGGATCGTATTTCTGGCACCCGGCAGCGCTCTGCACCCGAATATCACCTGGCTCCTGCTCCGGCTCCCTTTTCGGTGACCCTTATCGCCTAGTCTTAACCCGTGCCACCTCCCCGTCTTCCTTATTCTTCCGCTACCCGCCGATTCCTCCTGTAAAGTAACATATGGCAAAAAAAAGCAACGGGTACTTTTTGCAGATTTTTGTCGAACTGTCCGACAAACAGGGTCAAAAAATTTGCCCGGACACGGACGTTTGAAATACTAACCGTAAGCCTTACACCCAACTCAAACTCCAGCACCACGCTTCGGCGTCCGTGTCCCAGAACCCGTATATCCTCTCGAACGCCTCCCGGTACGCCTCCACTGACGGGTAGCCTTCCTTCCAAGCGTCCTCCTCCGTAATGTCGCCCAAGCGCTCCTGCCGGACGCCGGTCACCCTCACATAACATCGATGTGCATGCACAGTTTGCCATCGCCGAAACACTATTTCAGTCTTAACGATATTCTAAATAAACTCACCAATGCTCGAAAATTGTGATGTATTTCCCGCTCCACTGCGGGTAAAACCCCGGCAGCCTTTCCCGTAGAACATCTGGCCACGCCCCGGCAATCTGGTCCTTGTATGGGTCACGATAAACAACTACACATTGAGCAAAGAGATGCGGATTAGCGACAGCCGCATCAAACTCATAATTGTAAGGTAATATAAAGCGAGAAGGATCGCCGTCTAACACCACCAGAGGGTACAGTTGACTGTCGTCCAGGAGAATTTTCCCTTTTGTCTCCCTCAGCACAACGGCAGCCTCGCGGTATTCCTCGTTGGAGGAAACAAAGCTACTTCCAATGAGAAATTGCCCGAAGGCCCTTTCTTCCGCAGCAGGGCTGTTATGGATAACAAACCAGCCCCAAATCAGCGCCGCTATGACAATGCATGGGAGCAATTTCAGCGCTCTCTGGTGTTGAACCCTATCGACAAAGAGCGCAGCCGAAAAACCGAGCAAAGAATACTTGTATATGGCGGGGGCCAAAAGCCCGAAATATCCTTCAGCTGCAAGCAACAAAACCGGGGCAATGTAGACAAGAAAATAAGGACTAAAAAAAACCGCCCGTGCTCTTTTTTCTAAAAAAGGCAGCATGAAGTAATAGAATCCCACAAGCGGGAATGACCACACCACTGTATGGACAAGCGAAGCAGCCGGTCGCCCGGAAATGGCGATCAGGTCAGGAGTAACTTCACGATAGGCTTGAAAGTAGGAATAAGGGCTGTGCAGAAAGTGCCACCCGTCTCCCGTAAACAGCCAATTCAGGTAAACCCAGGCCCCGAGGGAAAAAAACAATGGCAAAAAAGATACCAAAAGCAGGGAGAAAAACCTGCCAGGTTCCTTCAAGCGCACAAAATAGATCAGCAGTAGCAGGTAGTAAGGCAAAAGCACGATACTTTCGTAAGCCGTCAGGAAGCAAAGGCCGTAAATTAGGCCAAAGATAAAAATGTTGAATGTGTGGCCAGTTTCTAAATAGCGCAATAAAAAGTAATTGCTTGTCGTAAACAGGGTATAGAACACTGCAGTACCTGGTTTCTGGCTGAACAGGAACATAATGGAGGGAAGTAAAAGTAAAAACGCATAGATACTTACCTTCGTTCCCAAACCCACATGTTTACCTGCCAAACGCGTTCCCAAAAGGGTAACCATGGTTGCGCCTGAAACACCTGCTGCCGTAAGAGGGCCTCCAAGTATGAGGGTCAAGAAAAAAGGAAGAGGTGGATAAACCAGGCCAATATTTTCAAGACGCGGTGGATTGCCTTTGACGGCTAAAAGGGCTTTTTCTGCGTAAAAAAAATTCTCCAGCGAGAAGAAGCCTGCACGACCCGCCTGCAGCCCTATTCCGACATAAAGGCTAAGTGTCAGCAGAAACAGAAACGCTGCCGGGAAAACCTTTTTCGCCAACCGAAGACACCCCCTGTTTGGTCAGCCCGTGAGCCGTTTTTTCCCAATAAAAGGGTTTGGTGAATAGCTGCCATATCGCCTTCCACGCTGCGAGAGCGTGAAGAACCCAATAAGCGGGATTGGCCAGGGCGTAAGGGGTAAGGTGATAGTACCGGCGTTTGAAGACGGCCAGCATGTTTAAATAGATAGCCAAGAAATTGCCTACCAGTAGATTGAACAAACCTATATAGAGAAGTGGCCCCGGGAAAAGCGGTTCAATTGCCACACTTCTGGTAACCAGCCAGTAGAAGAACATCAGCCAGAAAAAAGGAGCCACGGCGTTGCTAGCAACGCTTCCGCCGATGAAAACTTGTAGCGTCAGCCAACCCTTCAAGCCCACCTTCCGCACGAAGGCGAACGGCCGCCGATTGTGGACGAGAAAAGTCTGCAGATATCCTTTCTGCCAGCGCGAGCGCTGCCTGATCCAGTTTTGCACGCGGTTGTTAGCTTCCTCGTAAGTGGTGGAATTCAGTACCCCCACCCGGTATCCTCTCCCGTAAGCCCGGATTCCCAGGTCGGCGTCCTCCGTGACATTGAAAGGGTCCCAACCACCAAGTTCCCGCAGTTTCTCTGTACGGAAGTGGTTGGAAGTGCCGCCGAGCGGTATGGGTAGACCCAATCGATCAAGTCCCGGTAAAATATAATCGTACCAGTATGAGTACTCCAGGGTAAACATCCTGGTAAGGAAATTTTCATCCCGGTTAAAGAAGTTTAGAGCCGCTTGAAAGCAAATATAGCTGTCCGGATATTTACGGAAAGCCGCAACTGCTTTTTTCAGTTGGTCCGGTTCGGGAATATCTTCGGCGTCGTAGATGGTCAGATATTCTCCGCGGGCTAAAGCCAACCCGAAGTTGCATGCCTTGGGCTTGGTTTGTGGAAAACTCTTAGGCACAACAATAAAACGCCAGTTAGCTGGAGGACGGGCATCTTTGGCCGCCTGCAGGGTTTCCCTGTCCTCTTCTTCAAAAAGAAAAATCACGTCCAGCCTGTCCTGCGGATAATCGAGGTTCCGCAAAGCATCTACCAAGGTTTTCATTACCTCCGGCTCTCTAAAAACGGGAACCATCACCGTGTAAACCGGCAGGCCCTTATTTTCCAGGGCACGCACGTCCTCTTCGGTTACCGTACCTCTCAATTCGTATCTGGCGCCGACCAGGCTTAATATAAACTTGAAAACGACAGAGGCCAGAAAAAGCACGTTTAAACTCCCGATCAGGAAGACAAGCGCTCCGAGGGGATCAACAGTCAACCAGTAAAGGTAAGCAGCAATAATAACATACCCGCCCATTACCTGCCAGGGCACAAAAACCCTCATCGCCGACTCCTCGGGAACTCGGTAAAATAAGCCGGTTATTGCTTCTCCCAGTATTTTTTCTTTGAAACATTGCTCAACTAACCAGGAAATATCCCGCTCGCTGGCCAGAAGTTTTTCAACCCTTGTCGTTCCTATTTTCTCGCTAACGAGACGATCCACGCGAGGATCACGCGGGTCACAGGTGAGGACAATTATATTCTCCCCTTCCCGTCGTATAGGGAAAAAGAGGTGCTTAAGCAACACCTCTGGCTGGAAGTGCCGCGCCAGGGTCCATTCAGCCGTAACGGCCAGTGCCTCCAATTCTTTGCTGGCGTAGGAAATATTTAACTGGTCGGCTAGGACTTCGTATAGCTGCAGGTTGTTGATATACCCCTGAGCCACCAGAATTTGACCAAGGAGCCCACCGGAGTCCTTCTGTAAAGAAAGGGCATGTTCAAGCTGTTCAGGTGTGATAATTCCCCGGTCAAGAAGTAGCTGACCCAAAAGGTGGCGTTCATGAGACATAATGACCACCTCTCAGCGGTTAGCAGGATAACGGGCCAGCCGGATGTAAACAATGTAGGCCAGAATACTGAGGATAGCCAGCAGACCTACAAAAATAGGAACCCGGTATCGATGGTAGTAATACCACAGATCTTTCTCGCCTTCAACCCGTGCCCGCATTTTCTTTCCCACATCGAATCCAACCAGCTGGTCATTACGAAAAAGAGCAATATTCCCGCGCAAGCGCCTCAGGTTGTCTGGATTAGCCAACCGATGAGCAAGCGCCTGCATTTCAGAAATACCCTGACCATGGAAACTCAGAGCAATAGCAGGTGTCTGATCGAACACATAATAAACCTGGGCAATACCGAGAGCTTCATCAGTAGTTACTTCGAAAAACTGTTCCTTGGTCAGCGGGTTGTAAATGATAATCCTATTACCACTTATATCCACAGGGGGGCGAAACTGCTTTAACATCTCCGGCGGGAGGATAAGCAGCAACCACCCTTTCCCTGACAGTTCGCGTTGATTTTCATTGCCCGGAGTAAAAACGACCTGCACCTGTATAGGTGCGCGATCCATTTGTCTTACAGCGGCAAGCAAGTCACCGGCGGCCAGAAGGTAAGATAGCGTATCTTTCTCCGGCAGCACCACGTATCCCGCTCCTGTAAAACTGGCTGGAATACTGGAAAAAGAAAGATAATCGTCTTTGCGGTGCCCGCTCAGCTCTAAATAAGAGCGATTACAGAATAGCCCTTCGAAAGGCATGGTTCCTTCTACACAGTCGCCTACTTCACGATAGTAGGCGTAAATCAATTCTAGGGTGTTTTCCTGTCTTAATGAGTAGTCCGGTATGGATACACTTAAGCCGTTTATCTCGCCCTTCCCGTCCAGAGGAAGAGCTTTAAGCAAGAGACCATTGAGGTAAACTTTTAAATACAGCATATCCTTACTATTTTTTTCGACAAGGGGGGTATACCGCCCGAAAAGTACCAGCCGCATGCTGGTAGGCCAGCCACCCAGATCGGATATGGTGAAGGTATAGGCGGCCTTAAGATCGCCAACCCCACGAACAGTAACCGGACTATAACCTAGATCCTCCAAAAGAATTTTAACCGGTACCTCATCCGGTGTAGATGTTCGCGCTGTGGTTACTTCAACCCTACGCCCCAGGAACAGTGCCCTCAGGGATGAGATAAATGCGTCCACCGCTCCTGGACCCAATCGAAGATTACGGTTTTCGTCTAGAATCAAGTTGCTACCTGAATCTTCAATTATAATGTGCGGGCTGGCAGTATCGGCAGGTGGCTGGCCGGGCAGCAGCGTTTCGACAACCACGCCTCTGTCGCGGAATAGACGTCGCAGAAAAGCATAAGTCTTTAAGTAACAGGTAGCTGTTTCCGGTGAAACCGTTTTCGGCAGCATGATATACACACGTTTAAAGGAACCGTTCAGAAAATCCGCGACACTTTGCGGCTGGTAAGTGGCACCTGAAAGGATAACATGACTGTCGTTGTGCAATACTGCCCAAAGGTTACCGGTGGCGAGGTCCTGACAGATGTTTCTGGTTATATAGAGGTGAAAACGAACTTCAACCTTGAGCATATCAGATGCTGCGGGAAGTGTAACACCAGCCAGCGGCACCTTTATAGATACTTCCTGTCCAGTGCCAAGCAAATCCCTAAGCAATACGGTATAAACCGGATTATCAGCGACAAACACCTTAACTGATGAGCCGGGATTTAAAACCGGCGAAAAAGTAAGGTGTAGATTGAAAACACTTTTTGAAAAGTCTACTCCTGGGACTACCGGCACATAAAAGACGAACGTGGGGTCGCTACCCTCTAATCGGATATCGTTTGGGTAACCCAACCGTGTCAGGGTAAAAGCCTGTACATTTTTCTCAGGTTGTTGGGCAGTAACCTCTGATGAGAACAAAAGATTTAACGGCACCAAACAGAAAACAAGAAAGATAACAGCTGCTGTCAAAACAATTACCGCTCGCAAATATATCATCCTCCCTGGTTTTGGAACCGATAGTTAGGTCACTGTGACCTCCTCCCCTCAAACGAATTGGGGGGCATCCACGGAGAGAACAGCGTCCGGGATGCCGGAGTCCGTGATTAGGTGCCCCGGAGGTTTCTGCAGGCAACGCGATGCGCTGCTTGCAGCACACCAGTACAGCCTTGCAGCTGCACCATGGCCCGGCCACAAAGGCAAGGGGTCGTTATCTTTCGACCCCGTATATATACCTGGATACCGGCCGGCGCATCAACATGGGCCGGACAAAATAGCGGTATCCGGTATTATTGTAGTAAATAGACCATATGTTTACAAAACGTCCTTTCGGGCTTGCGCCCGGCGAGGGGGTCCGTGTATCTTCCCACTAAAGTAAGGGGGATTACAGCCCCCTCGCACTCCCCCGTTTTTCTAAAAATGCAAAAGGAAACCATGCTGATTTTAGATGGCATGGTAGTAACCCACCTCTTTGAGGGCAGTCACTACCTGCTTTATCTCCTGCGCTCGCTCTTTCGCACAGACCAAAAACCGCCCGTTCTCCTCCACTATTATAAGATCTCTCACACCCAGCGTTGCCACCAAATGCCGCGAGGCATACACAACGCACCCTTCCGTGTCCACCAGGACTCCGTGCCCATCCACCACATTTCCATTCTCGTCTGACTGCCTGTAGCGTGCCCAGGCCGGCCAGGTCCCCACGTCATCCCACCCTGCATCTAGTGGTACCACTGCTACATTCCCTACCCGTGCCATCAGTCCATACTCTATGGTGATTTGAGGCAGCACAGGGTAGATTTCCTCCAAAACGGCGTCCTGTCGCTCCGTACCAATCGCTTCGCCAATTATATCGAGACCCCTGGCCAATTCCGGCAGGTATCTTTTAATCATCTCCAGAATCAGATCCGCCCGCCATACGTACATCCCACTGTTCCAGAGGTGATCGCCTTGCGCCAAAAACATGCATGCCTGTTCGTATCCGGGCTTCTCGATAAAGCAAATTGCTCGATACACTGCTCGTCCTCTCACCTCGCCGATCTGCTCGCCGCACCGAATGTACCCGTACCCGATTTCGGGGCGTGTTGGTGCTACCCCCAGTGTCACAAGCCACCGCCCGGAGGCTGCAAGTTCCCCGGCAGCCAACAGAGCTTCCTTAAACTTTTTGACGTCGGCAATGTAATGGTCCGCCGGGAGAACTACCATTACCGCCTGCGGCTCCAACGTCGCCAAGAAGCGCGCTGCCAAGCCTACAGCTGCCGCTGTGCCGCACCCGCACGGTTCCTCTAAAACATTACCCTCAGGTATTCCCGTTAAATGTTCCTTAACCATACTACCATACTTGCGGGGTGTAATAATGTACACGTTTTCAGCGCTTACCAGCCCACTTACACGATGCACTGTTTCCTGCAACATTATTTTTTCACCAAACAGCCGCAAAAACTGCTTCGGCCTTTTACTCGAACTCAAAGGCCAGAGCCGTTCACCACCTCCGCCAGCAAGAATTACGACACGCAGGCTGTTGGAGCTTTTATCACACTTGGGTCTCATACGGACGACCGTCCTCCTCTTTCTCCCTATTTCTATACTAAAGTAGTAGTTATTATGTAACCTGGCATTTCTCGGTTAAGTTTTAAAATTTTTCACCGCAGCCTTCCCTTTCTCCTGCCAGCAATCTCACAAAAATCTCCACCAGCTGCGGGTCAAACTGGCTCCCTGCACACTTCTTCAGTTCCTCCAGAGCCTCTTCGTGCGACATTGCACCGCGGTAGGGGCGATCCGATGTCATCGCGTCGTAGGCGTCGACTACGGCCAGGATACGGCTCAAGAGGTGGATCTGCTCTCCTTTCAGTCCCAGGGGATAGCCCCGCCCGTCCCACCGCTCGTGATGCTGGAGAATGTAAGGGGCCACCGGGGCCAGCTCGCCGGAGGAGAGAGCAATGCGGTACCCCACTTCGGAATGGCGCTGGATTTCTTTCCTTTCCTCTTCAGTCAGAGGACCGGGCTTGAAGAGGATGTGGTCCGGCACTCCCAGCTTGCCGATGTCGTGCATCTCCACCAGGAGTCGCAGGCCGTCCATTTCTTCACGCGAGAGCCCTACTGCTTCCCCCAGCATGCAGGCAATCTCTTTCATGCGCTCCGTGTTGTGGAAATCCTTCTCCGCCAGGGCTGCCTTGAGGGCACGGATCACCGCCGCCCGCGGGTCCTTCCCGCTGGCAAGCTTGTTCACGTACATCGCGTCGTCTGCTTCCTTGTAGACTTCCCACAGCCGGCGCGAAGCATCTTTTGCCATCGCCACACCCACGGAGATGCTCAAAGGGAGATCCGGATGCTGCATGTTGTCCTTTTCAACGGCCTCATTTATGCGCTTTGCCACTTCTTCCGCCGTCTTCCGGTCTGTTTGGGGCAGGATTACAGCAAACTCGTCCCCGCCGACCCGGGCCACCACGTCGGAACCCCGGACGCAGCTCGCAATTACTCTGGCCGCACGGCGCAATAACTCGTCACCCTGCTCGTGCCCCAGCATGTCGTTGACCACTTTCAAGCCGTCCAGATCGCATAAAATGAGGCTGACAGGAAAAGAGCGTCCCCTGTCCAGCCGGCGCAGCTCTTCCTCGAAGAAAGCACGGTTGTACAGCCCGGTGAGGGCATCGCGGGTGCTGCAGCGCCTAAGTTCATCCTCCATCTTTTTGCGCTCACCGATATCGCGGATACACTGGACTGCCCCTAAGAGGTTCCCCTTGTCGTCGTAAATTGGGGCCACGAGCGTCCAGAAGTAAAGCCCCCTGCCGCCGCGGGCGAAAGGAGCGAAACCTTCGCCGACAAGAATATGGCCCTTTAATTCGATTTTATCGTACTGCTGTCCCCACTGTGTACCATTGCCGAGCAGGATGTTGGCGAGGATGGGTCTTTTCTCCCCGTAAAACGGGACTGCGTAAGCGTATTCGCCCCTGCCCAGTATTTCTTCTCTCTTAACCCCCGTCATTTCTTCCATGGCCCGGTTCCACACGAGCACCCTTCCTTCGCGGTCAACGGCAAGTGTGGCATCCGGGAGGGAATCAATGATTCTTTCGAAGAGGTCCAGCCTTTCCACCAATTTTTCCGGCAGAAGTTTACTGCTGGCGCCGAGCAGGAGTTCAAGAAACTTCTTCGCCGCTTCGGCTTTTTCCTCTGGCAGAGCGTCCACCAACCGGTAAAGTTCGTCTTTTCCTCGACCCGGGTTCATGCAATTCACTGCTCCTTTTGAACACTTTTCTCCGGATGTTTTTTTATTTTTCGGGGAACAAAATCCTGCCCCGGAATAGAGAAGAAACAGACGGTTATTCCCCGCCGCAGCCTCCGACGCCCTTGGGCCGAGCTTTAGCCTGGTAGTACTCTAAGATCAGCTTATCCACCTTCCGGCTGGCCGCCAGGAGTTTCTCTTTGTCGCCGGGATCGACGGCCATCAATTCTCTCCTGGCTTTTTCCAGCCGCAGGATCGTCCTGCCGAGATCCAGCAAAAACCTCCCCCTTTCGCCAACTTGCACCAGATTCAATTAAACCACTTCCTGGAAAGAGCGTCAAGGGAAACACTGTCGAACGGTGTCGGCAGGGTCAAACTTTTCCCTGTGTGCGTCAAGCCAGCTCGAACTCCACCACCCATACCCCGGCGTCCGGATCCCAGAAGCCGTATATCTTCTCGAACGCCTTCCGGCATGCTCCCATCGATGAGCAGCCCTCCCTGTGGGCATCCTCCTTTGTAATGCTATCCAGCCGCTCCCGCCGGACGGCGGTAATTCTCACGTAAGCGAACGGTGCTACCCAGTAGCTTAGCCTGCATTGGTATAAAAAGCCGTTTTGCCACCGCTCCTCGCCCGGCCGCCAGGCCTGGACACATTTATCTTTTTCTGTCAGCGCCCTGCCCACAAATTCCTCAAAATGTTGATTGTCAATAGAATTGACCCACTATGTGCAAATAAAATTGACCCACTGGAGAACAAAAATAACCAGCATTGATCCCCCCTGATGAGACGAAAATTTTGCCTGGCTCGCTTCGCTCGGCCTTGACAGGAACCGGCAGCAGCCGGTGCAGGAATACACGGGCGAGGCGACGGCGATGGGGAGCATGATGGAGGTAAGGAACCG
>Ga0247720_100610_pt1 | contig 11265 bp, 9 predicted proteins | sample MSEWel2015_12_15_FD_189078 | JGI IMG/M metagenome (GOLD analysis project Ga0247720, IMG submission 189078) | Subsurface sediment microbial communities from gas well in West Virginia, United States - MSEEL Well Study Marcellus 3H_2015_12_15 | ecosystem: Environmental > Terrestrial > Deep subsurface...
CCTCCAAATAATAAAATAAGCCCACCTGTGAGGTGAGCATTTTTACAAATGTTTTAAAAAGCATGCTTCCCTACGCAGGCATTACCCTGACAGGTTCAAAGGGTCGGGAACGAATCCCCTCTCAGCCCTTTTCGGGCTCCCCTAGCATTTGTTATATTTAGTTTTTCTTAAATTGTCTAAATTATTTATACCATAAAATACAAAAGATTGCAATAATTTTTTCGTACTCCATCTGTGACATTTCTACGTTATTTGTATCATCAGCAATATGCCACTACCAGCACTTTTATTCTATTAAAAACTGTTAACTAAGACTGGGCGACATCGGTTTTATGTGGAAAATTCTAATAATTAAATTCGAACAATCTCTTATTGATATTATAGGTTGATAATATTTTATCATTTGTATATACATACTTTACCATAATTAGAATTATATATTCAACTTTTATATTTGTTTATTTTAAACGGTAACTAGTTGTTTTTTTCTAAATAATTTTCTATTTTTTTATAAATTACTTAAATTTTTATTCTAAATTAGTAGGAGCTAAAAAACTTTTTATTTACATTTATAAGATATATTGAGTTTTTCGTAAGCAGTTCTTTAGTAAATTTATGTCAATATAGTAGACACAAAAACTCGAAATTTTTATGCTGATTTTTTAATCAAATCCTCAAATTGGTACGGAGTCATATATCCTATACTACTATGTAGTCTTTTCCTATTATACCAGAATTCAGTATACTCGAATATAGCAAACCTGGCAGTATCAAAATCATAGTAAGTAGCTAAATTTACTTCTTCCTTTTTAAAGAAACATGAAAGGATTCTATACATCCATTATCATAAGGACATCCTTTACTACTACGTGAATGTTAATAATCGGCGTATACTAATAATATTAAAAGTCAGGGGGTTAAAATTATCAAGGTTCCCTGACTTTTAACATATTTTTGTCTCACGTTTGCTAGTCTACAATTACAGTAGCTGTAGCAGTCAAAACATAAAACCACATTCAGGCAATTACAAAGCTATAGAGCTGGATTAGTAGAATTTATAGAATAAATATTCTGAAAAGTAGGTGCAGACTTGCTAGCCGAAAAAATACAGCAAAGAACTTCTGGAATGAGCTTGAAAAGTTCATTTTTCAGGGAAATTTAATTAAATATCTGCTCTAATACTTCAGTAACTTACATTAATTTTTTATTTAATTTACTTCCTAATGCAATGCTATTTGAACTTAAAATATAGTTTGGTATTTCAACTTTTCTATTTTGCATCCTTTAATATCAAGCCTTCAATTTTAAGCAATAGACAAAAAAACTAAAGTTCTTGTCCATTTGATTTAATAACATTTTTATACCAATAAAAGCTCTTCTTCTTTATTCGTCTTAAGTCTTTTAAATCAAATTCATCTCTGTTAACATATATAAAACCATAACGCTTGCTAAATCCTTGATGGGTGCTGACAAGGTCAATTGCTGACCAAGGACAATATCCTATTAAATTCACTCCATCAGAAATAGCCAACCGTGCTTGTTCTATATGCTTACGTAAGAATTCAATCCGATAATCATCGTTAATAATATCACCTTCTTCTAGCTTGTCATAAGCTCCTAAACCATTTTCAGTTACCAACAATGGAAAATGGTATCGGTCATTTAATTCGCGTAGTGTAATGCGGAAACCTATCGGATCGATTTCCCAGCCAAATTGTGTCTTTTCCAAATGTGGGTTTGCAACTCCACGGTAAAAACCGGGTTCTCCAATAGTAATTTGCTGGTCTCCGATTGAATTTTCAGCAGAATCATTACTGCTATTTTGCGCTACTGTCACCGTTGAGTAATAATTAAAGGCAATAAAATCTGGTTTTGCAGATTCTAATATTTCCATATCACCTTCTTGAATAGTTGGTGTACATCCTTCTTCCTCCATATAGCTCCATGCAACACTATTATAACGCCCAAATACTGGCATGTCCAAATATAACCAATTTCGAATTGATGAAAAATTTTGTGCTGCTAAGATATCTTCTGGTTTGGAAGAGGCTGGATAAACATAAGCAATATTCGGCGCTGGCCCAATTTTCGCATTTGGACACATTTCGTGACATAAATTTATTGCTTTTGCTTGAGCCAAAAACATATGATGATTTTGTTGGTATAATTCTTTTTTCGGATTTTCTATATTAGGATTTACAATGCCGATAACTGATCCATATAAAATCATCATATTCTGTTCATTAATAGTTAACCAGTACTTTACCCGATCTCCAAAGTATTTAAATAATGTTCTAGCATAATTTTCAAATGCATCGATAGTTTCTCTATTCGACCATCCTCCCTTTTGTTGCAAAGCATAAGGTAAATCAAAATGATACATGGTAACGATAGGTTCAATATTATAGGACAGCAATTCATTTATAAGATTATTATAAAAATCAATGCCTTTTTGATTGATCTCCCCTGTTCCATTTGGATAAATGCGCGTCCAAGCGATAGAAAATCGATAGGCTTTTAATCCCATTTCTGCGAATAATGCAATATCTTCTTTGTAACGATGGTAATGATCACTTGCTACTTTGAAATCCGATGTCCCTTCTGGATATTTTTTCATATCAATAACTGAGGGACCTTTTCCGTCTTCATTCCATGCTCCCTCTACCTGATATGCCGAAGTGGAAGCTCCCCATAAAAATCCCTCTTTGAAACCTTTTAATTTCACATCCCTCACTCCAATCCTCAAATTATTACGAAAAACAAGGAGTGCCGCGAAAATGCCACTCTCCTTTTTTGTTACCTTTGTCTTTTTTCCATCTCCTCTATCATCTCCAATCTCCTTGCATGGCGGCCCGCTTCATATTCAGCTCCGAGCCATTCTTCGACTATCATTTTTGCCAATTCACTCCCAACCACCCGGGCACCTAATGTTAGGATATTGGTATTGTTGTGCTGCTTTGAAAGTTTTGCCGAATAAGGTTCGCTACATACGACCGCCCTTATACCACCCACCTTATTGGCGGCGATGGCCATGCCCACACCGGTGCCGCATATTAGAATGCCGCAATCGACTTTCTTTTCGGTCACCGCGTCGGCTACCATCTTTGCATAGATAGGATAATCCGTTCTTTCTGTGCTGTGGTGTCCAAAATCCACCACTTCATGACCGAGTTTTTTCAGGTGCTCGGCTATTTCCAATTTTAGTGCGTATCCTACATGGTCGTTCCCTATACCAATTCTCATTTTTAAAACCTCCGCTATTTTTTTAATCTTTCCAAAATATCCTTGTAATCCTCATTTTTACCGAAAAGCGAAGAAGTTCCGAGGATAAATCCGTCCACTCCCCACTTTGAAAGTTCATTTATCCTTTCCGGTGATATGGCTCCATCCACCATTATTTTATATCCGTAGTCTTTTTTTAGCAGAACAAGCTTTTTTATTTTTTGATTTACAAAATCCAAATACCTTTGACCAGCAAAACCGGGATTTACCGTCATAACCAGCACGTAATCGACAAGGGCCAAAAGTTCAATGACCGTCTCTATCGATGTACCGGGATTTATCGCTATTCCGCGAAACTTATTTAGCGCCCTTATTTTTTCCAGGGTTCTCGCAGGGTGTCCACCAGCTTCAGGATGTATATAAATTATATCCGCTCCTAACTCGGAAAATAATTCTACATAATTTTCGGGGTTTATTATCATTAAATGCACATCGATTGGCTTTTTTGTGTTTTTCCTTATGCACTGTATATCCTGCAATCCCATTCCAAAATTGGGAACGAATATACCATCCATTACATCGATATGGAAAATATCAGCTCCTGCCCTGTCCAAATTGATAACTTCTTCTTTTAAATAGTCGTAATTAGCACACATCATCGAAGGACACAAAATCTTTTTCATGACATTTTCCCCTTTTAGCTACCTGTATCAGGATACTCAAATTTTCACCTGTTGTTTGCCGCCATCCTCTTAATCGTGAACCTTCTGCCCCTTATGGTCAAGGACAGCTGGTATATGTTTTCCGGCAGAGTGCAACCGGCATACCCGCCATCACCTATCGCGTGGATATCCGCCCCCGTCTCCTTCATTTTAAGGGCTATGTGCCTTATTGTATCCACATCAGCACTTTCAACGGAGCTATCCAAAAAGGTCATAGCCAAAGTTCCGGGCTTATACGAGTGAACGAATTCGACGCATTCTCTTATCATATTTACGGATATTCCGTGCCTCGAACCAGGTGCCGGAAAGTTTATCACATCAGCCCCGGCATCTATCAACTCTTTTATAACTTCCTTTGCCGGTCTTTTGGCTAAGGGATCGCCCAAAACCTTTTCTTCCACTCCATCTTCCCATTTGCCAGCAAACAGGAGAGCTTTATCCCGTATTATCTCCTTTGCCATTTTTGTGGCTTCTATTATCGCATCTATGGATGTTCCGCTCCCCGGATTCCCTCCCAATACTATAAAATCCGCACCTTGTTCCAAACATAACTTGATATTCTCGGGAGTAGCCGCCGGCCCCAAGCTCTTCGGCAATTCCTTCCCTTTGCCGGTACACCCGAGGTATACTCCTATAGGCCTATTTATGAGCTTTTTCAACTCCATAAGCGTCATACCCTGCAGGCCGGGATTACCGTTTTCTCCATTAGGGTGATAAGTGTTCAATAAGATCATATCAGCTCCGAAGGCTGCCTCTATTTCGGCATTCGTAACTCCTTTAATTATTCCCTCTCCCACCATGACGAGGTGTTGCGCCATTATTACTCTGCCTTCGGATTTATAAATGGCTATTTTTAATTCCGGTGCCTTCATTTTTTCGAAGTCGCTTTTGGTGCAATCGATAAGCCTTTTAACCATCGATTTTTTCCTCCTTAAAAACCTCATTGATTGTAAGCCGCTTTTTCCTGTTCGTAGGCTTGCTTGTCCACTAACCTGAAAAACGGCCAATACATAAGGGCCGAAATCACGGTAGCCACCACCTGATAGAATGCGGCGCGCCACCCACCGACGATGAATCCCGATAAAATCACCGGAGTCCCTAGCGGAACCGTAACGCCTGAAACGGTTGGTAAAACGCCCACCGCTATTAGGAAATATGCTAACAAAGCTATAACTACTGGAGTTATCAAGAAAGGTATAAAGAATATCGGGTTCATTACTACCGGAAGTCCGAAAATAAGGGGTTCATTTATACAACACAGTGCAGGAGCTAGAGCTAATTTACCTAGCGTCCTATACCGCTGTGATTTCGCCCTCAATAGTAGGAACGCTATCCCGAGCATCGCCCCCGCGCCGCCAAGGTTTATGAATGCCATATAAAAACTCCAGCCTACAATATTCGGACCTCTCATGCCGGCCTCGAAAAACTGCAAGTTTTGTAAATCCAGAGCCAACCATATGGGCTTTATTATGGATACACCGATGGCCAGTGTTCCGTGGATTCCGAAAAACCACAGCAATTGTATCGCAAGAATTCCTATCACCATCGCTGCCCAGGTGTTTCCGATATTTTGAAGTGGCATTTGTACGATCTTAAATATAAATGAATGAACATTTTCAAAGGACGTATGGGCGAATATAACTCTAATAATGAGCATCATGGCGGTTATAATAAAACCAGGTAGGAGAGCCATAAAAGATTGTGTTACCGTTTCCGGAACCCCATCGGGCATTTTTATAGTCCAACCCCTGCTTACTATAAAGGCATACATTCTCGTTACGATTAACCCCAATAAAATGGCAACGAAAAGTCCGGTCGCACCAGTCCAGTTCGTCGGCAGGTAATTTCCGATTTCTTTCGTATTTCCAAAGGGAGTCAGTATCAAGAAGCTCATTAGTGCCAGGATGCTCGGAGTAAATCCTTCCACGTTCAAACTTTCTGCTAGCTTATACGAAATTGCCGCAACAGCATAAAGGGCTATAAAGTCCGTGGTCACCTGCCCAATAATGGATAAATACGGTTTTATACCCAGGTTTTTTAACAATTCCTGATACGGCGCCACATTCATCGAATTCAACAGGCTGCTTATAGCTCCTATCATGATTATTGGAAGAATGGCAGTTAAGCCGTTAGAAACAGCGTTAATGTAAATATTATGCTGAATGTTATAGGCAATTCTTTGTAAACTGTTTTGAATTTTGTTTATTTGAACCATAAGATATTCCTCCTTCTACCAATTTCAATTAATTAAATTTCCAATACCTTTTTCAGGACTTTTTCCCCGTTCATCATCCCGTAATCCACACTGTCTATCACTTCAACCTTGATGCCTCTAGGCTCATACATCTGCTTATACTTTCCCACCAAGAAACCCACCTGAGGACCTAAAAGTAAAATGTCCGTATCGTTTTCGTACTGCTTAAATTTGCTTTCTGATGTAGCCCTTATCTCAACCTCCTCTCCTAACTTTTTTGCTGCCTCTTTCATCTTTGTAACCATCAAGCTTGTCGACATTCCTGCAGCACATATTAGTGTAATTTTCTTCATTGTATTGCCTCCTCACTAATAAATAATGTGTTTTCTTGCTAATATATCATGCAATTATTGTGCCAAAACACTTTCAAGCTTTAATTGCCTTTCGTACATGTCAATAAATTCTTGGGCTAAGTCTTTTACTGTCATAGCATTCATAAGGTGGTCCTGAGCATGTACCATAAGAAGTGTAACTTCTCTCGCGTTTCCGGCTGCCTCATCCTGTATAAGCTTTGTTTGTACCTCATGTGCTTTATTTAGTTCTTCACATGCTTTCTCAATCTCCTTTCTCGCCTCAGCTATATTCCCTGCCTTCGCATATTGAATGGCAGTCATTGCATGGGTTCTAGCATTGCCTCCGCTTACAATAATTTGCATTACAATTTCTTCGTACTCCATTTACAACATCCTTTCTTATAGTGATTATTGTTGTGTTTTCAAAATATTAAATATGCAAATATCATGCCAAAACACATCACGTAACTAATAAAAAATGCGGCATTTCAGCCGCACCCAAAATTATACTAAATTAAATGATTACTTAAGTATATTTTTATAATTGAAAAAGGTCATAATGTAACAAATCTCATCATCTGAAATGTTAATGTCATATTTCTTATTTAAAATCTCACACGCCTTCTTAACTATGTTGTAAAGTTCATAATTTTCTGAAATATAGCTTTCTTTATTCATAAATTCGTCAACAGATCCGCCACCCTTCAACCTGTCTATCATACAAGCTACATGCAAGGCTATTCCAATTAAGGCATTTGTATTTACTTTAATATTTAATTCATTTTCAATAGCATTAATAAACATTTTTATGTCCTGTAAAACGTACTTGCTGTTAATATTTTTTAACTGATTTTCTAAAGTGTCACCCATCTTTATATAAGTATTTTCAATATCTATAAGTCTTTGTATTGGCTTAATAGCTTCCAAACTTAACACTTCATGTAACCCATATTGAGGTACGCTGGTATCTATCCTGAATGAACTGACAATGCATAAAATCCTTCTTTCTTTTTCTATATTTCTCAATCTTGTATATATGCTCTCACTTCCAACAAGATTTATCGGTATAATTTCAAAGATGTTGTTGTCATAGTTAAGATGCTGCACAAGAACATTTTTTATCGCAACAGCACTTCCCTCTCCAGTTGTACATATTGCAACTATGGCAAGTTTTTCTTTTATTTCACCGACGGTTTTACTACTTGCCCTTTCTTCTTCTAAAAAGGTATTAACATTCAACGTTTCTTCATATACTTCTTCAAGGGAATGGCCCATCATCGCCTTTCTGGTCGCTTCTATTACATGCAAGGTGCTTACAAGAGGAATTGTTTTTGTCTTAATGCCAAATTCCTTTTCGATTTCTTCTCCAAATGTTGTCAATGAACCCATATCCACTAAAAACAGAATATCGGATTTTATTCCGTTTTCTCGAAGATATGTCTTTAACCTTGAAACTACTTGTTGAGGCTTTTCATTAAGTGGAGCATCAATTCCTATCGCATATTTGGTTCCAAGAAGACTGTTTGCAGTTTCTACCATGGATGTGGCGGTCGATGCACCATGCGCAATGACAATTATTTTTACATTATTCTTCTTCTTCTGTTCTTTTATTTCTCTGCCATCGTAAGCGAAAAACATCGCAAGAAATCCGGCTTCGTCAATGGGCATAGATACATCCAATACCCGCTCTATTATTTTCAGGCATTCAAGAGCTATATTAAACTCCTCGCTATATTCGGTTCTTATTTTATTAAGCTGTGGATTCACAATCCTCCTATTTCTTTTGATTCGTTCAATTGCAGTATATATATGAACTGCCATGGCATAGTACATCTCTTTGCTCAATACCTTATTTAGCCTTTTTTCCGAAAACTTTATTATCTCTTCTACAGCTCGAACGATTTCAGTGCCAACAACATTTTCAATATCGGAAACATCAATAGTCTTACTAACATCGTAAAAATACTTTTCAAAGTACGTTTTTATATCCCTCTCTATTTCCTTATCAAGTTCTTCGCCACTGAGTCCTCTGCTTTTTAGCTCATGCATTTTAATATCTATCATTTCATATATATTTTTACCATCGCTATCCTGATTAATAAAAAATATATTCTCTTCACTACTTTTATCGAATATAAAATATCTTTTATTGATGTCTAATAATTTATTCCAGACTTGACGGTGTTCTGTTTCCATATACAAGCCTTCTTTTATATGCGAAGGCAAATCGATCCAGTCTATTTGGATATTCTCTTTTTTATTTGAAACAAAATCTGCATAAGCTTTTGCACATACAAGTTGAATATCCGTTTTTAGTTGTCCGATATTATTAGGACAATTATAGCCTAAAAACGCCCTCATGGAATTAATCGACACCCTGATCGGCCTGCCTAGCTTATTTGATTCTTCTCTCATAAACTGGCAAATAAGATTGAATCTTTCTTCAATGCTCCTTTCCCTGAGGCTCGGCAAATGTATTATCATAGGAATTCTTCTCGTAAATGTTTTAAGTAGAGCCGATTCCGGATTTTCGGTAGTAGCAGCAATAATTAAAACATTAGCCCTCCTTTCTAAATCGGTTTCACCAAGTCTTCTGAAAATGCCCTTGTCCAGAAAAGTAAAAAACATTTCCTGCCCCTCGGGAGGAAGTCTGTGAACCTCGTCGAGAAAAAGTATACCGCCATCTGCTTTTTCAACGAGTCCTATTTTATCAAAATCCGCTCCGGTATAAGCTCCTTTTTTAGCACCAAACAATTGACTGACAAGAAGTTGTGGATTATTAGCATATTCAGCACAGTTAAAAACTACAAAAGGAGAATTTTGATCAAATCTATTCATCTCTATTGCATACTTATAAATAAGTTCCGCAAACATAGATTTTCCAACGCCGGTTTCTCCCACAAGCAATATATGCATTCCATTTGGAGGATACAGGATTGCAGCTTTACCCTGTTCGATAGCAGAAAAGAGACTCGGATTTTTTTCTAGAAATTTATCAAGAGAAGTCCTTTCACTTTTCTGAGAAATTTCCTGAATTGGTTTAAAAAGCACAGGCTTTGTGCCTAATTTAACTGCTTTACCTTCATTACACAGTTTATTAAGATCGCTACTGACATTAGCTCTGCTAAGCCCAAGGGAATTTGCAATTTCAGATGCACTTACGCCTGGTCCTTTATCAAGCTCTTTAAGTTTTTGATAAACAGCATCAATCCTTTTCACTAATGCCACCTCCAATAATGAAATATATTATAAGCTGTCTCTATTAAACATACAAGTAGCTTATGTTTCTATTTAAATTAAATATATAATTTTAAAATGCATATCTTATTTTTATTATCTTTCTGAAATAAAGTATTTGTCAACAACAAAAAATCTTTATTAAAGTTAAGCCTGAAGATAGACTATACTTTTCTTCCCAAGCTTCTAATTCCTCAAGATGCTTCTTAGTTATTTTTCCAGAACATTCACAACAGACTCTTAATTTTATACCTCTTTCATCTATGTGTGGAAATTTATTTAGGATTTTTTGGGAATATCTTCAGAATTTCAATCCTTAACATGTCTTAAATCTATCCTAACTTCTTTTTCAATGATTTCCTTATGAATGTAATTTTCTATCTCTCGTTTTTGCGTTAATAAATCATAATAACCCTTTTTTACTTTTTTGATGTCCTGTTTGTATTGTTCATTTTCGTCGCTATCATAAAAATGAAATTCTATTGCATTTAATATATGACGAATATAATGAAATATTAACATATGTTACGACTAACAGAAAAGGATATAGAGAATACAAATCAAATCCAGAAAAATATAAGAACTGTTCATTAAGGAACAAATGTACAGCGAGTAAAGATTACACAAAAAGGATATTTAGTAATGTATGGGAAGAATATGTAGAAGAAGCAGAACATTTAGGGCATACACCATACAATAGAGAAGTATATGCAAGAAAGAAAGAGGCAATAGAGAGAGTATTTGTAGATATGAAAGAGAAACATGGTTTGCAATGGAGACGTTAAGAGGGAAAGAAAAACTGTCCATGCAAGCGATGCTTGTTTTTGTTGCCATGAATTTAAAGAAAATGGCAACATGATTATGGATGAAGGGCATAAACCCTTTATGTATTTTAAACTTTTATCCATTATTTGGAATTTTAAAGAAAATTTTATCCAGATATATACAGCCCCTGTTTTCGGGACTAGGAAAACAGGGGCTTAAATTTTGCTTCGTCAACACACTGGAATAGTCACATTTGCTATGCAACTATTATTTTTTATGTGACCATTTTGCGACCAAATTCAGTTTTTAAATCTTAAAAACTGGTGCGCCATCAGGGACTCGAACCCCGGACCCGCTGATTAAGAGTCAGCTGCTCTACCAACTGAGCTAATGGCGCACGTTACCTTTATTAAGTTATTTTTTGAATTGTTATTGAAATATCCTTATTATTTTAACTTGTTAGCTTAGCTTCCAACTGGTGCGCCCTGTAGGATTTGAACCTACGACCTCCAGGTTCGAAGCCTGTCACTCTATCCAGCTGAGCTAAGGGCGCCTATAAAAATTAATGGAGCGGACAACGAGACTCGAACTCGCGACCCTCACCTTGGCAAGGTGATGCTCTACCAACTGAGCTATGTCCGCATCTTTATGGTGCGGGAGAAGGGACTTGAACCCATATGCCACTTTAGGCACTAGAACCTGAATCTAGCGCGTCTGCCAATTCCGCCACTCCCGCCCAAATTCAAAACCTCATTTTTTCCTTTAAAACTGG
>Ga0247720_100611_pt1 | contig 11210 bp, 14 predicted proteins | sample MSEWel2015_12_15_FD_189078 | JGI IMG/M metagenome (GOLD analysis project Ga0247720, IMG submission 189078) | Subsurface sediment microbial communities from gas well in West Virginia, United States - MSEEL Well Study Marcellus 3H_2015_12_15 | ecosystem: Environmental > Terrestrial > Deep...
CTTCATAATTTTCTTCAATTTCTTCTTCCCTTTCCTCTATAACTTCTACTTCTTCAGGATCATATTCTTTTATTATCTCTATTCCTTCTGCATTTTTCACTTTCACTTTGAGTTTTCGTCTAATCACATCTACCTCTGCAATTTTCATTTCTTTATCTCCAACTCTTATTATGCTACCAACTTTTGGAAGTTCTGCTTTAATTTTATCATACATCTCCTGTTCATATTTTAAACAACACATTAATCGGCCACAAATGCCAGAGATTTTAGTGGGATTTAAAGACAAATTTTGGTCTTTCGCCATTTTGATAGAAACAGGTTCAAATTCCCCTAAAAAGGTGGTACAACACAGAGGCCTTCCACAAGGTCCTAAACCTCCTATGATTTTTGCTTCATCCCTTACTCCTATTTGTCTCAGTTCTATTCTCATCCTAAAAACAGCAGCCAAATCCTTCACTAACTCTCTAAAGTCTACTCTGCCTTCAGCAGTAAAATAAAATATGACTTTGGTGTTATCAAAAGTGTATTCTACATCGATTAAATTCATCTCCAAACCATGTTGTTGTATTTTCTCAAGACATATCTCAAAAGCCTTAGCTTCTTTTTTCTTGTTTTCATAATAATGTTCCACATCCTCTGGCGTCGCAATCCTTATTACTTTTTTTAGAGGAGCCACAATCTCTTCTTCAGCTACTTCTTTTATGCCGACAACTACTTCGCCAAATTCTATTCCTCTTATTGTTTCCACTATAACCTTGTCCCCTATTTCTATTGGCAAATCTCCTGGGTCAAAATAGTATATCTTCCCCGCTTTTTTAAATCTTACACCTACAACAGTAACCAAAATTATAAACCTCCTGCCATATCCAAAAGTAGATTTTCTACCGCTAATTGATAGTTTACATTTGAATTAATCTGCGAATTAAACTGTTCTATTTTATTAATTATATTATTGAGCTTATTAATAGTCAATTGAGATTCCATTTGTTGTATTTTATTTAAAAAATCTATATTTTTAATAAAAGAGGCATCTTTTGTAACCTTATAAATTAACAAATCTCTCACATAATAAAGCATAATTTTCAAAATTTCTTCTATATTGTCTTTATTTTTATCAAAAAATTCAAATTCTTCTATAACTTCAAATCCCCTAATTGTAAGAATTTTTTCTATTTCTTGTATCGTTTCTTTTCTAAAATTTAAATATTCGTTATCAGTTAATTTATTAGCTTGATCAAAATTTCCATCAGCAATATGAGCTAACACTTCTGCCTCTTTTTCGGGAATATTTTGTTCACATATTAAATAGTTCTTTATGGTATTTTTACTTTCTTTACCAAAGCGAACTATATTACAACGAGAGATGATGGTAGGGAGAAGCTTCTGTTGTTGCGATGCAATCAATATAAAAAGGCCATATAAGGGAGGTTCTTCTAAAGTTTTTAAAAAAGCATTTTGTGCTGATACAGTCATTTTATCAGCTTGGTCTATAATAAAAATCTTTTTGTTAGCTTCATAAGGTCTTATATTAATTTCGTTAGTTATATATCTTATGGTATCAACTTTTATAGAATTCTCCTCTGGCTCTATAAAAAATACGTCTGGATGATTTTTATCCATTAGCTTTAGGCAAGAGCTACATTTAAAGCAAGGCTTTTCAGTTTCCTTTTTGCAATTTACCATTATGGCAAAATACTCTGCCATAAATCTTTTCCCTAAGCCTTTTTCTCCTACAAGCAAATAAGCATTTGAAATTTTATTTTGAGATATTACATTTTTAAAAATATTTGATACTGTTTCATGCCCATAAATTCTATACACGTTATCACCTATGAATATATGTCTATTAATAATCCTCTTATATCATCTATCATTTTTAAAAGTTCTAAGTGTTTGGAATCCTTTAAAAATTCTTCTGTAAGCTTTTCTAGTTTGCCATTTACTTTTTCTACTAGAGAATAAATTTTCTTCCTTCCTCTTCCGTCGAGATATTCTTTTTTCGTGTATTTTAACATACCATTTGTCGCTTCTTGCAAAAACTTCTTTACAAGTTTTTTGTAATTAATTAAGTCCTGCAAAGTCAGACTCTCTTTTAATTTTTGTGCTGCACTGTCTATCTCTGATAAAATCTCACTTAATTTGTCTTGATGAAATTGATCTAATTCTTCATCAAAAGTATCAATAAATTTTTTAGTAACTCTAGACTTATTATACTCACTTTTTATATCAGAAGAAATTTTAGGAGATTTCACTTCTTGAATCCTCATGTCAAACACCCTAAATCCTGAGAAATTTTTCTACATTTAACACAAAAACTGTAGCTCCACCAATCGTAACTTCAACAGCTTGAGGCAGGAAAATGTCTGTTGCACCACCCATAGGCGTAGGAGAAGTAATTATTCTATCGCGAGTTTTACATTTTTGTTCTATTATGCTGATAACATCTTCTAATTTTTCGTCTTCTACACCTATTATCAAAGTTGTATTGCCAGACCTTAAAAATCCTCCAGTAGATGCTATTCTCGTAAAGCTAAATCCTCCCTCAGTCAAACCATCCATAAGTCTTCTCACATCTTCATCCTGCACAATAGCTAACACCAGCTTCATGTTAACCCTCCTTTACAACAAATATTTTTTTACTGCATCAATTATGTCTTGATGCACTTTGACAATCTCTTGCATTCCGTCTATAAATACAAACCTTTTAGGATATTCTTTAACAAGCTTAATATACCCTTCTCTTACTTTTTTATGAAAATCCCAACTTTCTCTTTCTAACCTATCTGCTTCTCTTTTGCCCCGCCTTTTCATCGCTTCTTCAGGAGTAATGTCTATATAAATTGTTACATCAGGCAAAATCCCCATTGTAGCTATTTCATTAACTATCTTAACCTTTTCTATCCCTAAGCCCCTCGCATAACCCTGATACACATAAGAACTATCCACAAAGCGGTCTAACAGTACAATTTTGCCTTCCTTAATAGCCGGCAAAATTTTCTCTTCCACCAGCTGAGCTCTTGAAGAAGCGTATAAAAGCATTTCTGTGACTGGAGAGATGAAATTATATTTATCCAATAAAATATCTCTCACTTTTTCTCCTACGTTTGTTCCTCCAGGTTCCCTTAATACCAAAATATTATAACCCTTTTTTAAAAGATACTCCTTCAGAAACTTTATTTGAGTAGTCTTACCACATCCATCTATTCCTTCGAAACTTATAAATTTCCCTTTCATATTTCACACACCAATAGGCTGTTATTTTTATTAAGACCTAATATCTTAATACCTTTATTATATAATACATTTATATATTTTACCATATCTTTTTTTATTCGCTCTCCTGGACACACAAGCGGAACTCCCGGAGGATAAGGAATAATAAAGTCTGCACAAATACTGCCTTCCGCATCTTCCAAAGATACCCATTTAGTCTTTTGCCTTATCGCTTCAGCAGGTTTTAAAACCATTTCTGGAACATCAGGATAATCTTCTATTTCTACCTCTAATTTTTTATCTTTTTTTAGATTTTTCATATTTGCAAGCCCTTTTATTAAAAGTTCAACCTCTTCCTTATTATCTGCTAATGTAATCATGGCAAGTATATTAAAAGTATCAGCCATCTCTACTTGTATATTAAAATTCTCCCTCAAAAAACCTTCTGCTTCAGGCCCCGTTATACCTAAGTTCTTTACACTTATAGTAAGTTTGGTTTTGTCAAAGTCAACAATGCCGAAGCTACCTAATATTTCTTCCCCTAAACACCTTACTCCCCCAAGAGTGTTTATCTCATGTCTTGCATAATCAGCAAGAATAATCGCTTTTTCTAATCTGTTTTTACCTTCCTTCTCCATGTAATCTCTTGCAAGGTCAAGAGAAGACATAAGAAGGTAGGAAGGAGATGTTGATTGAAAAAGGCTTAGAAAATATTTCAGTCGATTTGTATCTACTCTGTCCGAATTCAAATGAAGTATAGAACTTTGAGTAAAAGAAGACAAAGTTTTATGGATACTTTGTACTACAATGTCTGCACCTACCTGTAAAGATGAAAGAGGTAAATTACCAGAAAAAGGAAAGTGAGCTCCATGAGCCTCATCCACAATTAAAATTTTATGGTATTTATGAACGATATCGGAAATTTTTTCGATATCACTACAAAATCCATAATAATTTGGATAAGTTATCACAACTGCTTTTATAGACTCATTTTTCTTTAAACATTCTTCTAGTTTGTCTATATTAACTCCCATTGGGATGCCACTTTCGTAATCAATTTCCGGGTTTATGTAGAAAGGTACTGCTCCTGTTAGTACAAGGCCGTTATATACAGATTTATGAGAATTTCTCATTATAAGCACTTTATCATCGGGATCTAAAACTGCGTACATCGCTGCATATATCCCCGAGGTCGTCCCATTTACAAGAAAAAAAGATTCTTTCGCTCCAAAAGCTCTTGCTGCAAGTTTTTGTGCCTCAAGTATGGGACCTTCGGGATTGTGAAGGTTGTCAAGTCCTGGTACCTCTGTTAGATCAATCTTTGTTAAATTGACAAGATATTCTTCTGGAAAAATCCTTCCCTGTTTATGACCTGGCATGTGAAAGGGTATAATTTGTTTTTTTACATAATCCATAAGGGCTTCATATAATGGAGCTGTCATACAATCCTCCGTATAATCATAATTTCTTGTTACTTTGATTATACCATAAAAATATGAAAACCGGACCTACATCCGGTTTTCATACCTTATACCCTTCATATAACCTTCCCATATGTCTATCATTTTTTGCTTGTAAAAATCATAACTTTCATCAAAAGGAGATAAATCTATTAATTTTTCTTGGCAACTTGTACAGAGAAATTTCCCTAATACTTCTATTCCATCTTCTGATTGCTGTTCGCATATAAAGCATTTCTTTCTTGTTGCTATGCTTTCCATAGACAACACCATCTTTCAAAATTTTCTAATGTAATTATTCCCTTTTGTGCAAAAATATATTCACCTTTTTATATTTCAATTTCATTATATTTTTTGTTAAAAGAAAAAAAGCAAGTCTTAATCAAATTGCACCAGGCTCTGCCTGTATTATTTAAAAGTCTCAATTAATTCCTTATATCTAAAACAACTAATTAAATGGTCATTTACTATACCTACCGCCTGCATATATGAATATATAATAGTAGAACCTATAAAAATAAATCCTCTTTTTTTAAGCTCTCGGCTTATTTTATCCGACAATTCAGTTTTAGAAGGTATATCTTCAATTCTTTCCCATTTATTTATTATAGGTTTATAATCTACAAAGCTCCAAATGTACTTATCAAAACTCCCAAATTCTTGTTGTATTTCTATAAACCTTTTTGCATTGTGCACTGAAGCCTCTATTTTCTTCCTGTTTTTTATAATTCCACTATTTTTTATAAGCTCTTCTATTTTCTTTTCATCATATTGTGACACTTTTATAGGGTCAAAGTCAGCATAGGCCTTTCTGTAATTTTCTCTTTTTTTTAAAATAGTAATCCAACTAAGACCTGCTTGTGCCGATTCTAAAACCAAAAACTCAAAATGTTTTTTATCCTCATGAACAGGCACTCCCCATTCTTCATCGTGATATTTTATGTAAAGGTCATCACCCAAACACCAAGGACACCTATTCATATTCCACCTCTTATAAAAGTAATGCTGCCGCTCCTAAAACACCCACGTTTTCTCCAAGCTCTGCTTTTACTATTTCACACACCGCAGCGTTTGGCTTTAAAGCTTTTTCCTTTATTGTTTCCATCATTTTATCATAAAGCATCTCCCATTGAGTAGATACGCCACCACCTATGGCAACTCTTTTTGGATTATAAAAAGCCATGATATTTGATATTCCCACTCCAAGATAAAAAGCTTCCTTGTCTACCAATACTTTTGCAAACTCGTCTCCTAATTTTGCCGCTTCAAATACATGTTCTGATTTTACCACTCCATCTTTGGCTAAATCCTTTATCATTGTATTCTCTCCGTCTTGAATTCCTTGTTGTGCAAATCTTGCAATAGCTGTGCCAGAAGCAAAGGCTTCAAAGCAGCCATAATTTCCACAGTTGCATCGAGGTCCATTGAAATTTATAGTATGATGCCCAATTTCAGCTGCATTTGAATTTTCTCCGCTATAAAGTTTTCCTTCTATTATCACGCCACCACCAATTCCAGTGCTTACAGTGATGTACACAAAATTGTCTATACCTCTTCCCGCGCCAAACAAATGTTCTCCAATAGCTGCAGCATTTGCATCATTTTCTAATTTTACTTCAAGTTCAAGTTTACGAGATAAAATATCCACAATGGGAACATTGTCCCAACCCGGAAGATTAGGTGGACTTACAACTACCCCCCTTTTAGCATCAAGGGGCCCTGGAGACCCAATACCAACCCCTTTTAAATCAGATAATTTCAACCCTGTTTCCTTTAAAACATCATAGATACTTCGTTCTATTCGATTAATCACTTCTTCTGGCCCTTTTTCAGCCATAGTAGGTATTTTTATGCTTTTTATAATAGTGCCCTTCTCATCTACAAGGCCTGTACTTATCTTTGTCCCTCCTAAGTCAACACCGCATAGGATTCTCCCCATTTTTATCCCTCCATTCTTCACTGTTTTTAAATATAGTATCCTCCATTTTGCTATTAAAGTCAATATAATAAAGAAATGCCCAAAAGGGCATTTCAGACTGATGACAAACTTTCGCAAAGTAGATATTTTACATAAGTTGCGACTTGTGACAAAGCGCTAACAAAACTTAGCAAGACTGAGGATGGAGGCGGGGCCGAAGCCAAGGAGGGCGGAGGCGGGCACCTAAGACAGGACGTCGAATGTGCCCGGTACCCCGCCGTAATCCGAAAGTCGCGCTTTAGCTTTGTCGCTTTGGAACTTCGGAGCAACGATGCAAAATATCTACTTTAAATAATTTTTGGTTCTTTGTTAACAAAGCTGAAATGCCCAAAAGGGCATTTTCTTATATACAGCTAAGCAATTCTTTTTCAAAATCCTCTAAGTCATAAATATGCTTTGCCACCTTGCCTTCTTTTACAACAGCAATGCAAGGTACTTTTTCACAATACAGCCTCTTAGCAAGTCTGTCAGACTTATAAATATCTATCCTACACATTTTCAGTTTATCAGCATATTTTTTATGGAATTCCTCAACCTTCAAAAGATATTCTCTGTCTTTTGCCTCAACAGCATTGTAAACATATGCTAATACTGTCTCTTTAGCTTTCAAAATTTCATTCGTAAAGTAATCCGTTTCCTCAATATATTTTTCTGCCATAACACCCGCTATTGCACCATCTCCTACCGCTGTAGCAACTTGCCTTAAAAACTTATCTCTTACATCTCCAACAGCATATACTCCGTCAATATTAGTTTCCATATTCTCGTTAGTTATAATATAACCTTTAGGTGTCATGTTTATTAGACCTTTGAATATCTCTGTATTAGGAACATAACCTATAAACAGAAAACAACCATCTACATCTACAGGAATTAATTCTCCTGTCTTCAAATTCTTAAGAACAACTCTTTCTAATCTTTCATTCCCTTCAAAAGCTTCAACCATTGTATTCCAATGGAATATCATTTTTTCATTTTTTAGTGCTTTTTCTTGAGCCACCTTGTTTGCATCCATTATGCCTTCATCGTGGATAACGGAGACGTGTACTTCTCTCGCAAACTTGGTCAAGAATATTCCCTCTTCAATAGCTGCATCTCCACTTCCAATTATCATAACCTTTTTATCTGTATAGTAAGCCGCATCACACGTGGCACAAAAAGATATTCCTTTATCGTATAAAAAGTTCTCTTCCCCTTTAGCACCTGTAAGCCTTGGCTTGCCTCCTGTCGCAATAATAACAGCCTTAGCATAATAATCAACCCGGAAAGTAGAAACTACTTTATAGTCTTCTTCTATTCTCAAGCCTTTTACATCGGTAAGCTTTATTTGAACACCAAACCTTTTAGTCTGTTGCTCAAATAATTTCATCAACTCAAGTCCAGCAATTGGTTCAGGAAATCCCGGATAATTCTCAATTTCACTGGTATATGTGGCAAGGCCACCAACGAGAGACTTTTCAATTAAAAGAGTTTTAAGTCTCGCACGTCCACAATATATAGCTGCTGTCATTCCAGCAGGTCCACCGCCAATAACTACTACATCATAATATTCTTTTTTCTTTTCCATATAAACCCCCTCCTAAAATTTAGGTGGCTATAAGCCACCTAATTATTTACATAAAATATTTGACTAACAGTTTACTGCCAATCCACGCTCCAATTAGTATAAATACTGTATATACCCAACCATGGAGAGACATGGATGATACGCCACTGAAAAATGCTCCAATATTACATCCAAAAGCTATTCTTGCACCATATCCCATTAAAAGACCTCCAAGTATAGCCGCAACAACTTGTTTATGAGATTTTATCTTTTTAATTTTAAACTGCGAAGCTAAAAGAGTAGCCAAAAAAGCTCCTAAAATAATCCCTATATCCTGAACTGAACCTGTATTTGTGAAAACACTTTGAGTGAGTGCTTTTGCATGAGATGGGTTTTGGAAATAAGTCCAAGTCTCCGGATGTCCTCCTAAAGCTCTAAATATCCACGCACCCCAGTAGGAAAAAGTCGTCGTAATACCCCATGGATGCCCAGAAAATGCGAATAAAGCTATATTTAAAAGTCCTAAAAGGACTGCTCCTGTCCAATAACTCCATGCATCTTTTATTATTTTCTTAAAAAAGGGATGCTCCTGGAAATTCATTTACTTTCACCTCCCTTTACTTAGTTTTTTCAATATAAACTTCCCACTGGCCATCATCAACTTCTTCAATTTCTACATTGTATCCCATGTTTCTTGCCCATTCTGGCACATTTTTCATAGCACAACTATGGTCTATCTCTACAATCAATACATCTCCAACTTTTAATTTCTCCATTTCCTTTTGAGTTTTCAAAAGTGGTACTGGGCAAGCCTCTCCTAAACAATCAAGTCTGTATTCTGCCATACAAATCTCCTCCTTAAAAATTAATTTTTTGCATTAAATCTTTTATACTCATACCATTCTGCAAGTATGAAAAGTAGACCTAACAATATTAGTTGTCCAAAGAATGCAACGCCCCAGCCAAATACATCTGGTAAAAACACTTTAGGTGATTTAGCTATAGAGACTTTGGTCCACCATCCAAAGTCCCTTGCACCCCATAAAGAACCTATGATAAAGAATATTATTGACAACCACTGCATCATAAACCCTTCTCCAACTCTCATCAAAGTTCCTGAAGCACAACCTCCAGCTATGACCATTCCTATCCCAAACATTGTAGCTCCTATCACTGTGTGTATTCCAACAGGTGCAATATTACCAGGAATGGCTTCTCCTCTTAAATAAGCATTGTATTGAATTGCGGCAAATCCTATTGTGGCAATCATAAATGCTACAATCACAGCTCTGGTAAGTGAAGTACTACCCGTTAAAACCGGGTCTCTCAAAGATGCAGTAAAGCAAAATCTAGCTTTTTGAAGAACGAAGCCAAAGGCAATCCCAAAAGCCCAATAAACTGCTAACTTAGTCGATTGCTTTGATAAAATTATGCCTATAATGACAATTACAACTAAAAGTGCAACTCCATAAGGGAACTGATTTGCCTTTTTCTTTTTACTTTTTTTCACCGCCTCCATTTATATCCCTCCCACTTTGTTATTATTTTAACGTTCCAATTGTATTATACTATAACTTTTTGTCCTTTTATCATTTAAAAATCTTATACAATATAAGTTTTCTTTATATCAAACTTGTAGTATAATTAAATTAAACGTTGTATTAAGTCATGTCTTTAACAATATTCGACAAGTTTTTATCAAAAAAGGGGGAGACATATGAATATCAATAATTTGAGAGCCTTCTATAAAACAGTTTATTATAAAAGCATTTCATCTTCTGCAAAAGAATTGTATCTATCTCAGCCTGCCATAAGTCAGCAAATAAAAGCCCTTGAAAAAGATTTAAAAACTACTCTTTTAAAGAGAAGCAATAGAGGTGTAATTCCAACACCGGCAGGAGAATTAGTTTATCATTATGCGGAACGGATTTTAAATTTATATGACAATATGATACAAGACCTACAATGTTGTGAAAATGACCGTATAAACAGACTAACAATATCTTGCTGTCCTACCATCGGCCAATACGCTTTGCCTTGCGCTCTTCATGAATTTAAAAAGAAAAATAAAAACATTACACTCCACGTAGAGCACAATTTTAGCAATGAAGTAATCCATCACATAAAAGAAGGAGGCACTGATATAGGATTTATTGAAGGCTGTTATTCTGATGAAAATATAAATTGCATTCCTTTAGGAGAATTTAAAATGCATTTTGTCGCTAGTGGCAATTGGGAATTGAAAAATTTGCCAAAAAATAAATTATTCTATTATAATTTCTTTATCATTCATAAAAACTGTGCCTCGCGAAAAATAATCGAAGAGACACTTCTTGAATATGGTATTGACATAAACAAATTAAAAATTGAAATGGAATCACCTTCTATCGAATCAATAAAATCTTCAATTGCTGCAGGGCACGGTCTATCTATTCTGCCTTATATTTCCATAAAAAAAGAGTTGTATACAAAAACCCTCACTATTGTAGAAGTAGATAACATCGAGTTTAATTACACCTATTCACTTATCTATGACAAAAAAATTCATAAAAAAATTAAGTCTGATTTTATTGATTTTATCAAAAACTCAGGTAAAACTTTCTTCTGTTAAGGGTGATAAAATATGATGCATGAACTTATGACTTTTGGAGAAATATGCCCATTACCTCTTTTAAAGGCTATTGAAAAATACAAAAAGATGGAAAAAGGTGATATGTTAAAAATCGTGGTGGACCATAGCTGTTCTTTAAAAAACATACAGGAATATTTTTTAAAGCTTAATTGTTCAGTGGAAATAGATGAAGTTCTAAATGGAGTATGGGAAATATATATAAAAAAATAAACTCCTTTTCAGGAGTTTATAAAGGGGGCTTTTGTAAAATTTTACCGGCAGCGACCTACTCTCCCGCGAAAGCAGTACCATCGGCGCTGGAGGGCTTAACTTCCGTGTTCGGAATGGGAACGGGTGTTTCCCCTCCGCTATCGCCACCGGAAATCCTAGACCCTCAAAACT
>Ga0247720_100612_pt1 | contig 11187 bp, 9 predicted proteins | sample MSEWel2015_12_15_FD_189078 | JGI IMG/M metagenome (GOLD analysis project Ga0247720, IMG submission 189078) | Subsurface sediment microbial communities from gas well in West Virginia, United States - MSEEL Well Study Marcellus 3H_2015_12_15 | ecosystem: Environmental > Terrestrial > Deep subsurface...
GTACTGCAAGCCATTCCTTGCCTGCCATGATTGGCAACTGGAGAATCAGCGTGTCTGGATTGCCTGCGGCCGCTTCCGGCGAAAGCAGGCCCGCGGCGGCGATAGGGAGCACGAACGCGGAGGCAACGATAAGGTAAATCGGCATGGCCCAGCGGGCGATCTCGAAATCCCGATGATCAGTATTCTCGACCACCATGACATGGAACTGTCTTGGCAGGCAGATGATCGCCAGCATCGCGATCAGGGTCTGCGTGATGAACGCCGGTGCCTCAATTCCGTCGGTGGTCAGTGTGCCGAGCAGGTTTGCGTCTTTCGCTCTTGTAAACAGGTCTCCGAACCCGCCATAAAGCCCATAGCCAACAAAAAGACCAACGGCGACAAAGGCCACAAGTTTGATCAGTGATTCGAAGGCCACGGCCTGGATCATGCCCCGGTGATGCTCGGTGGACTCCAGATGCCGGGTGCCGAACAGAACAGTGAATACTGCCAGCGCGAGGGTGATGTACCACGCTGAATCGTTCCAGGCCGCGGAACTGAGCTCCCGGTATCCCGTCCCGGTCTGCGACAGGACATTGAAGCCCATGGCAATGGCCTTCAGCTGCAGCGCAATGTAGGGAACACTGCCGATCAGGGCAAAAGTGGCAATCATTGCTGCCAGAAGCTGGGATTTCCCGTAGCGTGAGGCGATGAAGTCAGCGATGGAGGTGCTGTTATTGCGTTTGCTGATGTAGATGATCCGGCGCAGTAAGGGGGCACCGAACACAAAGACAAGCAAGGGGCCGAGGTAAATGGGCAGAAACCCGAGGCCTTCCTGGGTTGCGCGGCCGACGGCGCCATAGAAGGTCCAGGACGTGAAGTAAACCGCTAGCGACAGCGCGTAGATATGGGTGCGCGCCAGGCGTCGGCGATACAGGCCCGGGTGCCGGTCGCCGGCCCAGGCGATCACAAACAGGATCGAAATGTAGGTGATGGATATTAGAACCAGCAGCCAGGCACTGATCATGGTGCGCTCTTCCCGTTAAAGCAGTGTCGGATCCCCGGCCCGGAACATCATCAGTCCGGGCAAACCGTCTGGGCCAGCGGGTCGTCAGGAGCCAGAATCTTCATATTATCAACCCGGGGTGTTCCATCAGAACCCAGCGGAACCAGCTCACGGGTATTGCAGTTCATGATATGGATCCGGTGGGAGACGGCGTCCGCCAATTTCTGTTCAAAACGGTACAGGGTGAAGCGCACTATGTCCGGATTACCGGTGTCCTGGCTGATGCTTTTTACATCCACGGTCGAAAACGCCGTAACGTAGGGGAACACGAAGGTCCAGGGGCGCCAAAGGATGCCTTCGTTTTCAGTATCAACGACGATAGCTTCTTCAGGCAGCTGGCTTAGCTTGTGGTCGTACCAGGTGTACTCGCCATAGACGAGATAACCGAGCATGCCGGCACCGGCAAATACCGGTATGAGCCAGCGGGGGGCCTTGTTACGGCTTGCGGCGCGGATACCCAGAGCAATACCCGCGGCGCCCAGGCCGCAAACAACGGTGGCAATCAAGTTCCAGAACATAAATCTACTTCCTCAAAAAAGAACGGGCTTCCTCAGGGAGGAAGCCCGTCCAGTATCAACCTGTCAATTCATTGAATGAATCAGGTTGAGCTGTGGCTTAGTGGTCTTGAGCCTGACCGGAACCACGCGGGTAACGGACGCTTTCAACCAGCTCCTGAATCTCAACGGGCGGCTCTTCAGTTGCGTTGGACACAATGAAGGCTACCGCAAAGTTGACGATTGCACCAACCGCGCCGATAGACAGCGGGGAGATACCCATTACCCAGTTCTCCGGGGTATCAGGCAGGTTGTTGGTGCCCGGGATGAACAGCCAGCCCTTGTACACGAAGATGTACGACAGGGTAAAGGCCAGGCCAGCCAGCATACCGGCAACCGCGCCCTTGTTGTTCACTCGCTTGGAGAAGATACCCATCATCAGAGTGGGGAACAGTGAGGCTGCGGCGATGCCGAACGCCAGTGCCACCACCTGTGCCGCAAAGCCTGGAGGGTTGGCACCCAGGTATGTGGCGACGACGATGGCTACGGCCATGGAGATCCGAGCTGCCATGAGCTCCCCTTTCTCCGAGATATTCGGATTTATAGAGCCCTTGATCAGGTCGTGACTCACCGCAGAGGAAATCGCCAGCAACAAGCCTGCTGCTGTTGACAGTGCCGCTGCCAGACCACCGGCTGCAATCAGACCGATAACCCAGCCTGGAAGGTTGGCAATTTCCGGGTTGGCCAGAACCAGGATGTCCCGGTTAACCACCAGTTCGTTGCCTTCCCAGCCTCGGCGGTCAGCTTCCTGCTCGAAGGAGGGCACATCATTATAAAGCTGGATGCGGCCATCTTCGTTCTTGTCGGTGTACTGGATCAGACCGGTAACTTCCCATTCCCGGATCCATTGAGGACGCTCATCATACTGGATTGGCGCCGCGGAGGTGCCATCCGGGTAGATGGTTGTCATCAGGTTCAGGCGCGCCATTGATGCAACAGCCGGTGCTGTCAGGTACAGCAACGCGATGAATACCAGCGCCCAGCCTGCGGACCAGCGGGCATCAGCCACTTTGGGCACGGTGAAGAAGCGAATGATGACGTGGGGCAGACCTGCAGTACCGATCATCAGCGTCAGGGTGAACAGCACCATGTTCAGCTTGTTGTCGATGTCAGCGGTGTAGGAATTAAAGCCCAGTTCCATGATGACCTGGTTCAGCTTGTCCAGGATCGGCAGGCCGGAATCCACGTGGGTCGAGAACAGGCCCAGCGGAGGCAGGGGGTTGCCCGTCAGTTGCAGTGAGATGAAAACCGCCGGAATGGTGTAGGCGACGATCAGCACACAGTACTGGGCAACCTGGGTGTAGGTGATGCCTTTCATGCCGCCGAGTACCGCGTACACGAAGACAACAACCGCTGCGATAATCAGACCCATGGTGGAGTCGACTTCCAGGAAGCGGGAGAACGCAACACCGGCACCAGCCATCTGGCCGATTACGTAGGTCACAGACGCTACGATCAGACAGATAACCGCTACCAGACGGGCATTCTTGCTGTAGAAACGGTCACCGATGAACTCCGGAACCGTGAACTTGCCGAATTTCCGCAGGTACGGAGCAAGCAGCATGGCCAGCAGAACATAGCCACCTGTCCAGCCCATGAGGAAGGTTGAGTTGGCATAACCACCAGCGGCAATAAGGCCCGCCATGGAAATGAAGGATGCTGCTGACATCCAGTCGGCACCGATTGCTGCGCCGTTGGTGATCGGGTGAACGCCACCGCCGGCAACATAGAAATCCTTGGTGCTACCGGCCTTGGCCCAGATAGCGATGCCGATGTAGAGGAGGAAAGAGGCCCCTACAAAGATCAGGTTGATTGCAAATTGGCTCATCGTTGCTTACTCCTCGTGCACGCCGAATTTTTCATCGATTTTGTTCATGCGCCACGCGTAGTGGAATATCAGAGCGATGAACGTGAGGATGGAGCCTTGCTGGGCGAACCAGAAGCCCAGATCAGTACCACCGATCGGAATACCGGCAAGCATCGGACGGAGCAGAATTGCAAAGCCGTAAGATACCAGAGCCCAGACAATCAGGCTCCCGAATATCAGGCGCAGATTCGCCTTCCAGTATGCTTCAGCGTCGTAGCTATGACCTGCTGACATAGGATCACTCCTGTTTTGTTTTTGTGGAGGTTGGGTGGGTTTTTGGTGAGGCACTTCGATTAGAGAATTTATTATTCATATAAGTACTTCTCCGACTAGTTGTCCCTACTGACTTTACTGGTCAAGCGATTTATAGATATTGGCAAAAGGTCTAATTCTCAGTCATTTGCCGTGATTCCGATCATTTTTTGCGCACCGCGTCCCGCTTCCATTCAAAAACGGTGCATGTTTTGCAGGCGCCGATGGTAGCGAAGCTTTTCATGAAGCTCTTTCAGGGTTTTGATGCCTTCTTTCCGGGCCTTGTTCAGGGCAACAAGAGTCAGCTCGGCAGTGGCCAGGGCATCCGAGGCTGCATGGTGTCTTTCGCTGACTTCCAGGCCAAAGAAATCCGCCCAGTTGTCCAGGCCCTTGCCTCCGGTCTTCGAGTCCGGAAAAAACGTTGGCATCAGATCTGCGACATCCATCCAGGTGTGGTTAAGGGTGTAGTCCAGCTCGGCCCGGAGGGTCTTCTCCAGAAACTTCTGGTCGAATGCGGAATGGTAGGCCAGCACAGGGTCGCCGTTCATCCACTCCAGCAGATGAAGCAGTGCATCTTCCGTTTCATGGCCCTGGGTAAGAGCTTCCGGGCCAATTCCGTGAATAAGCACAGTTTCCCGGATATCCAGCTCTGGCCGCCTCAGAATCAGATCAAACTGGTCATCGAGATGAATCACGCCTCCGCGGATGGCCACGGCGCCGATAGCGATAACGTCATCCTTTGACGGATTCAGCCCGGTGGTTTCCAGATCGAGAACAATGAAGCGGCAATCGGAAAGCAGCTGGTCACCCGGTACTTTGGGGTGGGGCACATTCTCCGGGTCGTGGCTGCCGATTTTTCCACCCCGACGGTGCGCTATCCACTGTTTGATCTGTTCCAGCATGACAAGCCGCCTGACGGTCAGAGTTGGTAGGTTACTTCGAGTTTCTGCTGCAACCGCTGGGCCTGCCTGAAGGATTCACGGAGGATGCGCCGGTCCAGAGGGTTCAGGTCGTCCGGGTTGATGTAGTTGGTCAGCTCTTCGCCCTTTTCGAACATTTCCTGGTGGGCCCGCATCCGGATGGCCTGGATCAGGCTGTAGCCCTCTTTCCAGGCATTGGCATCCTTGGGATCGAAGACGCCCTTCTTCGCCAGCTCGTCCATCCGCTCCAGGGTATTGGCCGTTTCCACACCATTGGCCAGCGCAAAGACCCTGACCGCTTCCACGAAGGGAGCCAGGCCCTGGCGTTTGAGATCAAGTGCGTGTTTCTTGCCCTCCGAGACGTATCGGAAGTTGCGGAACATTGTCAGCGGCGGCTTTCTCTGGAAGGCATTGCCGGCAAGCATCTTCTGGAACAGCGCGTTTTTCCGGATGCGGGACAGAACTTTTTCCAGAAGGTCATGCAACGGTTCAGTGGCACCAAACACCGCTCGCATATCCAGGAAGATGGAGGAATACACCAGGTTTTGCGGTGTCGAAGCGTCGATGAAGCGGATAAACCAGTCGTCCCACTCCCGGTCGCTGAGGCACAGCTTGGGATTGCTGGCCATGATGTTGCCCTTGCACAGGGTGAAGCCGCATTCCGCCAGTTCCTTGTTGACGGTCTGGGCGAAAGGCAACAGCTTGTCACGGACCTGTTCCTCGGTCATCCCCTCCGGTGTCTGGAACAGGATGCCGTTATCCTGATCGGTCAGCAGCGTCTGTTCCTGGCGGCCTTCACTGCCGAAGGTCAGCCAGGTGAAGGGGATGCCCGGGTCGTTTTTCTTGATGTTCAGCTCCAGCACCCGCCGAACAGTGACGTCGTTCAGGGTGGTGATAATCTTGACCACCTGCCCGGAATCGGCACCGTGGGCAAGCATGGCATCGACCAGGCGGGACACGTCCGTGCGCAGGCTGACCAGGGTGCGCAAGTGGGTAGCGGTGCCGATGGTGCGGGCCAGATTGACCAGGTCGACCCGTTGAAGGGAGAACAGGTCCCTTTCAGAGACGACGCCAATCAGCTTGTTATCGTCATCGGTCACACACAAATGGGCGAAATGATGTTCAGCCATCAGCATCGCCGCCTCGAAGGCATCCGCATGCGATGGAAGGCAACAGGGCTCTTTGGTCATGACCTGCCGGATGGGCGTGTCCAGAGGACCTTTTTCCTCCGCGATCATGGTGCGAAGATCCCGAAGGGTAAAGATGCCGGTCGGATGGCGGTTATCATCGGTGATGATGATGCTGCCGACATTGTTTTCATGCATGCGCGCTACCGCCTTGCGCACGGGCAGGTCCGGGGAGCAGACAATGGGATTGCGCAGCGCATAGCGCTCAAGGGGCGTGTCGAGGGAGGTGCTGGAGCCCATGGACGCCATGGCACTGGACTGAATGCGCTGGTTCACCTGATCAAGCAGGCTGCTGACGCCGCGCAGGCAGAAATCCCGGAACGGCTCGCTCTCGGAAAACAGGGTAATGAAGGCATCCTGTTCGATGCTCAGGCAGAAGGTATCACCGGACGCGCGGTGCAGGGTTCTTGTAGGCCGCTCACCAATGATGGCCGCCAGCGGAAAACACTCGCCCTGGCTGATCTCAAACGTGGTTTCGGTACGGTCTTCTTTCTCGTTATGGCGCTCGCCACGAATCCGTCCCTGCTTGACCACGTAAAACCTTGTTACGGTGCCCTCAGCCGGTGACAGGACCACATCACCATCGGCATAGAATCGCAGGGATGCATGTTCGGCAAAATGGGCGAGGTGGGTGGCATCCATGCTGGAGAAGGGGGCATGCTCCCGCAGAAAGGTCATGATTGCTCGAATGTTCTGGGGGCGATTGCTTTCCGGGTTTGCTGCGGCCATGTCCGTATCCACTCGCTCGTTATTATTTTTCGCTTGAAGTGTAGTTCAGCGAATGCGTTCAGCCTCTACGATTTTGGTCGCAAAACGGCTGACGCAGGTCAGTTTTCTTTAAGGGGAGGAGACCGGGTGGTAAAGTTCCTCCCTGAATCAGGTCATTTATTGTAATGCCATGACTACCAAAGACGAGCGCCTCAGCTTTCTTGAGGAAATGAAAGATGTCCGGCGCATCCGGAAGCCCAACCGCGCCGAGGTATCAACACCCCGTGAACTGACGCCAGGTCACCTTGAGCGCCAGAGAGCCGCTGTGGAGAGCCCGGTCCGTGACACCAACCCGCTGACCTCCGATATGGTTGAGCCCTTGACCGCCCAGGATGTCCTGAGCTGGCAACGCCCGGGGATACAGCACGGCGTATTTCGCAAACTCCGGCTGGGGCAGTATCCCATAGAGGCACGCCTGGACCTGCACCGTATGACCGTGGAGCAGGCCCGGAGAGAGGTGTTCACCTTTGTTGGTGACTGCGTCCGCTATGGATTGCGCTCGGTGATTATTCTCCACGGCAAGGGGGAGCGCAATCCGGATGGTATTGCCCAACTGAAAAGCTACCTTGCCAAATGGTTGCCTGAGCTGGCGGATGTCATGGCCTTCCATTCGGCCCAAAAACACCATGGTGGGACCGGGGCGGTCTATGTCATGGTGCGCAAGAGTGAACGGGACAAGCAGCACAATCGCGAACGTCACGGAAGCCGGTAACGGTTTCCGACCCTGATACCTGAAAACACTGGCCGTTTAACTGGCCAAACGGAGGTTATTGTCGTGAAAAAGACACTGTTGGTCGTATGTGCGGTACTGGCAATGGCGGGTTGCAAGGACCGGGTCATCTGGAATGACAACGGCGAGTTGGAAGAAGCAACCAAAAATCGTGAAGTCTGGGATTCCAATGGCCAGATGCCAACCGGGGAACGCAAGATCTGGGTGAACAAGGACGGAGAGGAAGTCATCAAATAAAGCAGGATGAACTCCGGCAAAAAAACAACGATAAATCCGGCATACATAGCCGGAATAAGGCCTACGGGAGAGAGCAGGCATGGCAGTGATGCTGACAGTCAATGGCGAAGAGCATTCGCTCGATGTGGAAGGGGATACTCCTCTGCTGTGGGTGGTCCGGGATGAGCTGGGACTGAAAGGGACCAAGTTCGGCTGTGGTGCCGGGCTCTGCGGCGCCTGCACAGTGCATCTGAATGGTCAGCCTGTGCGGTCCTGCTCAACGCCGGTCGAGATGGCCGCCGGCGGCCGGGTGGAGACGATTGAGAGTCTTGGCGGCGAAGATCGCCTTCATCCTCTTCAGAAGGCGTGGGTTGAGCATGGTGTGCCCCAATGCGGTTACTGTCAGTCAGGGCAGATCATGAGCGCGGCCCACCTGTTGGCTAACAATCCGGCCCCCTCCCGGGACGAGATCGTGGCCGCCATGACAGGCAACCTGTGCCGTTGTGGCACCTATTCCCGGATTATCGCGGCGGTGGAGTCCGTCGCTGCCGGTTCATCGAACCAACAGGATGCGTGATATGACGATGAATCGACGGGATTTTCTGAAATTTGGTGCCGGTGCCTCTGGCAGCCTGGTGGTCTCTCTGGCCCTGCCGGGCTGTGCCGGCATCCAGACCGGGTATCAGCCGGAAACCGGTGAATGGCGTCCGGATGCCTGGCTGGAGCTGACCGCAAACGATGAGATATTTTTCACCCTGGCCCGGGTCGAGATGGGGCAGGGCACCTATACCGGGCTGACAACCCTGATTGCGGAAGAGCTTGAAGTCCGGCCGGAGAAGATTACGCCCCGGTTCGCACCCGTGGCGCCGGAATACCAGAACCCGCTCTATAATCTTCAGCTCACCGGCGGCAGCACCAGCATGGCTACCAGTTGGGAGCCTCTGAGAATGGCGGGCGCCGAGGCCCGGCAGATGCTGGTGATGGCGGCCGCCCGGGTGTGGAATGTGGACGCAGCCGAGTGCCAGGCCCGTGAAGGGCGAGTGGTGCACCCGAACGGCATTGATTCCATGGCTTACGGCAAACTGGTGGAGCTGGCATCAAAAGAGGTGGTTCGCGGTGATATTGCCCTGAAACCCCGTGCTGACTGGAAATATATTGGTAAACAGTCGGGCAGGCTGGATGCCAGGGCCAAGTCCACCGGCACTGCGGTATATGGTATTGACGTGGATTTACCGGGGATGATTTACGGGGTCATTGCAAGACCTCCGAGGTATGGAGGCCGGGTCAGAAGCTTCAACGGCGATGACGTTCGGGCCATGACCGGAGTGATCGACGTATTTGAGACTGACCGAGGCGTCGCAGTGGTAGCCGACAAGTACTGGCGTGCCCGTAAAGCCCAGGAGACACTGCGCATCGAGTGGGATTTTTCGGAAGCTTTATCGGTATCCACCGAGGATGTTTTCGAGTCCTATCGTACCGCGGCGGATGAGGATGCAGGCGAGTCCGAGCGCAGCGAAGGCAGTTTTGAACGTGCGGTCGAAGGTGCGGAGCGGGTTCTGGAGGCAGAATATGCTCAGCCTTACCTGGCCCACGCCACCCTTGAGCCGATGAACGCGACAGCCTGGTACCGGGGTGACCGGATGGAGGTCTGGGCGCCAACCCAGGCACCGGATCTTGGCCGGATTGCCGTTGCCAGGGCGACCGATCTGGGGCCGGATGACGTTACCATTCATACCACGTTCCTGGGCGGAGGCTTTGGCCGCCGGCTGACCCAGGACTATATCGAGGAGGCCGCCGCACTCGCGAATCGGGTCAGGCGGCCGGTAAAAGTGATCTGGTCCAGGGAGGAGGATACCCGTCACGATTTCTATCGCCCCGCCATGCTCCACCGGATGAGGGCCAGCCTGGCTGGCGGCCAGCTTACCGGGTGGCATCACCAGATCGTCGGCCCCCAGATTCTGGACTGGTATGTGCGTAATGCTGCGCCAGCTCAGTATCCCTGGGCACCCAAGTTCATGTACGACACCCTGGGCAAGGTGGGCCTGATGGCCGAGGGCATTGCCACGCCCAAGGATATGTCCGCCATTGAAGGTGCTATCGAGTATCCTTACCAGGTAGACAATATTGATATCCGCCATACCCACACGGATCCTGGTGTGCCCATCACCTGGTGGCGTTCCGTCGGCTATTCCCATAACGGATTTGCCGTTGAAACCTTCATGGACGAACTCGCCCATGAAGCCGGAGAGGATCCCTATCAGTTTCGCCGCCGCCTGGTAGCGTCGGAGCCAAGGCACCTGGAAGTGCTGGATCGGGCTGCGCGCCTGGCCGACTGGGCGGCGCCAGCGCCCCGGGGCCGTGCCCGGGGAATCGCTTTGTTCCGTAGCTTCGGCACCTATGTCGCGCAGGTCGTCGAGGCAGGCATCGAGAACGACTCCATCCGGGTTTACAAAGTGGCCTGCGCGGTGGATTGTGGCCAGGTCGTGAACCCACGCATCGTTGAAGACCAGATCGAAGGCGGCATCCTGTTCGGACTAACCGCCGCGCTATACGGCCAGATAACCCTGGATAACGGTGAAGTGCAGCAAAGCAATTTTCACGACTATCGGCTGATGCGACAATACGAACGTCCGGACGTGTTGGTGGATATCGTTGACAGTGCCGAAGTGCCGACCGGCGTTGGTGAGCCGGGAGTGCCGCCGGTGATTCCCGCTCTTGGCAACGCTTTGTTTGCTCTGACCGGAAAACGCCAGCGTAGCCTGCCACTGAGAGCAGAAGCCTGATATGCCGGCGTCAAGTGCGTCTCTCGCTGCCGGCCATCAGTCCGTTATTCGGGACATTATGGCCTGGCTTGACCAGGGCCAGAAGGTCTGGTTGTGCACCATCGTGGAAACCTGGGGCTCTTCCCCCCGGCCTGTAGGCTCCTGGCTGGCCATTGCGGAATCCGGCCACTGGAGCGGTTCGGTGTCCGGCGGCTGCCTCGAAGAGGACCTGCTCCGGCGCACCGCTGACAATGGCCCCGATCAACCGGTTCTGATCGACTATGGTATTACCAATGATGACCGGGACCAGTTCCAGCTGCCCTGTGGCGGCCGCATCCGGCTTCTTGTTGAACCTTTTGATGGCAAGGCGGGGGCCACGCATGTCCGGGCACTGGCAGAAGCGCTGAACAAACGTGAACCGGTAGCCCGGCGGGTTCCGCTTCAGGGCGTTCCAACTCTGGAGTACCGGCAAGCCCACGAGCGTTCCTCGGTTGCCTTCGACGGGGATCAGCTGGTTCATTCGCTGCAGCCCGAGTGCCGGTTGTTGCTGATTGGCGCCGGCGAGGTGGCCCGGTACGTATCGGAGTTTGCCTCTGCGGCGGATTTTTCTGTGACCCTCTGTGAACCCCGGGAAGCCTTTGCCGACGGATGGGCCTACCCGCATATTCCGTTGGATCGGCGTCTACCGGATGATCTGATTGCGGACGAGTTCAACGATGCTTTTTCGGGCGTCCTTGCCCTGGCCCATGATCCGCGGATCGACGATATGGGGCTGCTGGCGGCACTGCACTCGAGTGCGTTTTACATCGGTGCCATGGGGTCCCGGAAAACCTCCGAGGCAAGGCGTGAGCGATTGGCATCCCTGGGAGTGGATGCGCAGGTTCTTGAG
>Ga0247720_100613_pt1 | contig 11151 bp, 10 predicted proteins | sample MSEWel2015_12_15_FD_189078 | JGI IMG/M metagenome (GOLD analysis project Ga0247720, IMG submission 189078) | Subsurface sediment microbial communities from gas well in West Virginia, United States - MSEEL Well Study Marcellus 3H_2015_12_15 | ecosystem: Environmental > Terrestrial > Deep...
ATTTAATATCAGCTCTTTAGGGAGGTTTATTATGCAGTTTTTTAATCAGAAAACCTTTATTTTATTAATCCCTGTTCTCTTAGCTGTCCTCTGTTATATTGTTAATAGAATTATTGCTTCTATTAAAAGAAAAAGGGCAGAAGAACTATTTAAAAGTTATCATAAAGATAGAATTATATATTTTAGTAAAGAGGTTAATTTCTTTGGCCAGAGATCAGCTGGCAGGGCACAGGTGCGTGGAAATGGCTCACTGCTTTTAACACCAGATGAGCTTCATTTTTTAAGATGGGTACCTAAAAAAAATATAGTTATCCCCCTTGATAGTATTGAAAATATTGAGCGAGTTAATTCTTTTCTTGGTAAAAGAAAAAATAGAGAATTATTAAAAATTGATTTCAGTAATCATCAGGGTGAAAAAGATTCTGCTGCCTGGCTTTTAGATAATATGCATGCCTGGGAACAGGTGATAAAGGATAATCTTGAACAGTAATTATTTTAAATTATTATTTAACTAATATTTATTTAAACAACAGAATATTTTTTGAAAGCTTATATTTAAAGTAAAAAAACCGCTCCCATAGTCCAGAGGCTGAAAAAAGCTGCCTGGTCTTGAGAGCGGTTTTAGCTTATTATTGGCTTTTTATTAACTTTATTTTTTAGACATTGTAATCTTTAAGATTAGTGCGGAAGTTTTCTGTCAAATCTTCCATCTGCTCGATATAGCCTGTCATTTCCTTAATCTTTTCAGAATAGCTGTTAACACTGGCGCTCATTTCTTCACTTGAGGCTGAATTTTCCTGAGCGATTGCCGCCAGATTATTAAAGTTTTCAATGACCTCTCTAATTTTTTTAGTCTCTGTATTTAAACTGCTTACAATATCTACAACCTGATCAGTAGCAGCTTCGATATCATTAGTGGCACTATTGCTTGATTCGGCAACTTCTTCTAAAGCCTGATTGCTGGCCTCAAGGTTAGTAAACTGTTCACTAATGCTGGAACTTAGGTTTTCAACATGTTCAGTAAATTCTCCCAGATTTTTTCTGATTGTTTCTACAGCCTGCTGTGATTCTTCGGCCAGTTCTCTTACTTCTTCTGCAACTACTGTAAACCCGCGTCCGTTATCTGAAGAGCGGGCTGCTTCAATTGAAGCATTCAGAGAAAGCAGATTGGTCTGGCCTGCAATATCTTCAACAGTATCTACAATTTCCATAATTGTTTCAATTTTTTCTGAAAGCTGTTTTCCCAGCTGATTAACATTGGCAAAAGCCTCACGGACTCCACTAATTCTCTGATTAACATCAACCACCGCCTGAGTAGAGGAGCGGATGTTTTCTACAGCATTTTCTAAGTTATCACGGCTGTCCTGACCTGCTGCAGCAAGTTTTTCAATTTCTTCAACATTTTGATTAACTATATAGGCTGATTCCTCAGTTTCCTGAGCCTGAGCCTGAGCTCCCTGAGCTACTTCATCAACTACAGTAGAGATGCTGTCTGAGACTTCTTCCATATCTTCAGCCAGCTCAACAAAATCTTCGGTAAAGTTGTGCATATCATCAGTTCCACCTTTAAGGAACAGAATATCTTTTCTTAATTTTGCCTTTATCTGGCGCAGCTTTTCAAATAGTTTTTCAAAGTCGTCAGCGGTTTTTAGTCTGTTTTCATCATCCAGATTTAATTCTTCAATTTTTGTCAGCTCATTATCAATTGCTTTAACAGGAGAGATTAAAGCTCTGCTGATTAATGCCAGAACAGCGCCCAGGCCGAGAGAAGCACCTAAATTTACAGTCCAGCCGGCTGAAAATTGTGGTAAAGATGTTAAAGCAAAACTTAAAGCAGTTCCTGCAAGTCCCATTTTAGCAGGGATACTTTTAAAGATTCCAAGCCCTAAAATTTTAGAAAATATGTACTTCTTTTCGTTTCTGAATGATTTTTCAAAGCTGATCTGAATAGTTAAAAACTCTCGCCCATCATCTGAACTTCCTCTTTCAATCTCTTCGACTTCAATTGGAGTTTTAAAAAAAGATGAACTTCCCTCTAAAAGGCCTAAAAAGTAATCGTACATTCCTCTTTCAGATTTATAAGTCATTTCTATCTGATGGTCATTGAGCTCTTTAGCGCGGAGGCGGGGAGGATTTGCACCAGGCAGCATTTCTGTTAGCTGCAGATGAACAGTATCCATCAGCATCAGAAAATTCTTAAGGGTTCTGTTGCTGAAATAAGAAGGAAACCACTGAGAAAAAGTTTCAATATTCTCTATCCCCATTTCATGCCATATTTTACCAGGTTTTTTCCCAACCTCCTGACCAATATATTTCATTAAATCCTTTGTTTTCTGGTCTTCAATTGTTGTCATCGGAGTAATTATTAAATCTTCTTTAAATCCTGCCTTCTTTTTTGCCTTAGTGACTGTTTCTTCTCCATATGTTTTGTTGAGAGTACTCAGCCAGGTTGATACGACCGTTCCCTTCATATACTTCCCTCCAGTTATGATTTAAATTTCTAAAAGTTAATAGAAAGTCATTAGCTAATTAAAAAATCTGCACAAAATAAAAATAGCTCAATAAAAATTAAGCTATATTAATAATAATTCGTGGTTGGGATAATAATCCCTGCATTTTTAAGAAAAAAATGTTAGCTTTTTTGTACACTTTTTTTGCACCCGGTACAAGTGAATTATATAACAATATACTTAACACAATCGTAACAATTAGTAACATTTTTTTAACCTCCAGGCAATACTCCTGTAACTTTGATATGTCATTATATTAATTGCAAGCGAAAAACAAAAAAACTATTTGGAGGTAATAATTAATGAAAAGATTTGGGGAAATTCTAACAATATTAATTCTTTCAGTTATTTTGATCAGTGGATTTACAGCAGCGGCAGAGACCAATCACGGAGATCTTGCAGAGGGCTTTGTTGACTATGATGGTGATTTAGTTGCTGATCTTCCGGCTGATGAATCTGAATGGCTTAATCCGGATACTATAATTTTTTCTTATACACCTGTAGAAGAACCTTCAGTCTATAAAACAGCCTGGTCAGATTTTTTAGAACATTTAGCTGAAGTTACAGGAAAAGAAGTTATGTTTTATGCAGTTGAAAACTATGCTTCTCAGTTAGAAGCTTTAAGAGCAGGCAGAATTCATATTGCTGGAATTAATACTGGTAGTGTTCCTTTTGCTGTTAATACAGCTGGAGTTGTTCCTTTTACAATGATGGCAGCTGAGGATGGTAGTTTTGGTTATGAAATGGAGATTATTACTCAAAAAGATAGTGAACTGCAGGGCTTAGAAGACTTAGAAGGAGAAACAGTTGCTTTTGTATCTCAGACATCTAACTCTGGATTCAAGGCACCTTCTGCAATTTTAAAATCAGAAATGGGCTATGAAGCTGGTGAAGATTATGAGACTACTTTTAGCGGCCGCCATGATAACTCAATTATGGGTGTCTACAATGGAGACTACAAAGTTGCTGCAATTGCTAACTCTGTAATGAACAGAATGGCAGCCAGTGGAGCAATTGATAAGTCAGAGATCAAAACAATTTATAAATCTCAGACTTTCCCAACAACTGCTTATGCTTATGTAAACAATCTGCATCCTGGTCTTGCTCAAAAGATTAAAAAAGCATTCTTCACATTTGACTGGGAAGGTACAAGCTTAGCAAAAGAATTTGAAGATGACAAGTTTATTCCAATTGACTATAAGACTTACTGGGAAGTTATTAGGACTATTGATAGAGCTAATGGAGTAGAATATAAATAGAATTTACTGATAAATAAATATAGATGTTTTAATTATGAGGATTCTCGGCTAAAGCCAGAAAGTAACAGTCTAAAAAAGTAATAATTGTAATAAATAACTAAAATATTGAACTTTGAAAACTCCATACTGAAACTAACTATTTCTATAAGAAATTAAGCTAAAAATGGGCGCACTTCTCCCCGGGACCTGTAAGCTATTTTTTAAATAGCTTTAAAATAATTCAGTATAATGGATTTATTTATGCTGCTCTGTAATTAAACCAGGTAGTAATCCAGTTTTTTGGAGCTATAGCTGATTCTTTAAGCCAGGCATTAGCATGCATGGCCGCATCCCGCATAATTATCCTGATCAGCCAGCGAGATTTGGAGCGGACATTATCATTTTCCAGTTCATAATCTGTTTTTACCCGGCTGTTGCGTCTTTCAGAAGAAGTTCTTTTCTTCATCGTATTTTTCCATTTATGTGAACCGCGTGGGGTTGTGGTAAATATGCGATTATCCCACTCGGGTTTGGTATGAACAGTACGTCCATAGTCAGAGTCTGTACAGTTAAAGATGGGACAATTAAAGCTTTTACGAGTAACATGGGGGCATCGCCATTTATGGCGGTGAAGTTTTTTATCAAGACCCCAGTTAGCCATCAAAAAACCACCCTTACAGATGGGAACACCATCTTCATTAACAGCTACAGGTGGATCATATTTAAAATTACCTTTGTTTTTCTCATTGAGGTCAATAAAAGCCTCAATATCCCAGTGATCAAGCAGATCATAGGTGGCATAATTATCATGGGCGCTATCTAAAATATCTTTACCAAAATTAAATTCAGAATAAAGATTTATCATTCCAAAGAGAGCAGTAGTATGGGATACGCTGTCATGTCTTGCAGCCTGATTGAGTACAGAATAAACAGGCAGGTCATAGGGGCTGTCAGCAGCTGTAAAGGTGTAGTTGCTGTAGCCATAGACATATCTACCACGATAGCTGTCCCAGCCCCAGTTAGCAGTGGGATCACTGAAGCGGCGAGGACAGCTGCAGTTAAAGATCCCATTTTGACGGCAGTCACAGTCTCTGGTGCCCATTGGTGAAGCACCGGTTGCTAAAACCATGCCGTCACCGGAAACAGCCAGGTTAGCAGTATCTCCAAGGAGGCCTCTTTCAGCAGAGGGTAGGACAAAACATTCTTTGAATATCTGCTGAAGATATTTATCAGCTCTTTCGGGCTGAGGTTTATCTTCGTCTCTAAGGATACGGTCAACCAGCCTCTGGACCACACCCTGGTGTTTTGGCGGTTGTTTCTGGTTCTTTTTCAGTTTCTTTTTGGGCTTTGAAAGAGGCTTATGCATTTTAGTACAGCGTTCAACACGTTTACCTGAATCAAAATCACAGAGTCTGTCTTCAAAATCATAAAAAGTACCGACTCCAGGCACATCACCGGGATAAAAACCGGAGATGATAGCCCAGAATGGTTCGCTTTTTAGCCTTTTAACCCAGCGGGTAATGGAGCCACCATCACCATACTGGCACATCAGCCAGTAGGAGCGGAAAAGGCAGACAGGATCCCATGGTTTTTCACCACGGGGATGATAGGTAGGAAGCAGAATATCTCGAACTGGAACAAGGTCGGTCAAAAAAGTCTTAAAGATAATGGAAGCATTCAAAAAGACAGTTCTAAAGAAGTGATCATTGGCGTAATAGGCATTAAGCAGGAAGAATAAATGATTTTGAAACTCTTTGTGGGAACGTTCTGTTTTAAACATAAATAACACCATCCTGATTTAGTATTTAGGGTAAAAATATGTCCCTATATTTAATTATGGATGGCCGGAAAAATGACAAAAATGAAAAAGTCAAGTCTCAAAATAGCGGTTTAAAGACACTGAAGTTGTCTGGAGTTAATATATCTGAATAAAAGTATATTAATCGCAGTTTTTATTCCGTTTAAGATGCTTAATGATAAAGGGAAATATTGGTTTCAGGTTGGGGTGAAAAATTTTGAAAGGTGCTATTAAGCCTTATCAATCAAGGGCTTATTTAGCCGAAAATCTTATTGTTGGAATAGGAGGTGAGATACTTATAATGATAGTTGTTGAGAAAATTAGAAAAGAATTTGGTAAAAATCAAGTATTAAAAGGCATTAGTTTTAACCTGAAAAAAGGGGAATTTGCTGTTGTTTTAGGTTCAAGTGGTGCAGGCAAATCAACATTGCTAAGGTGTTTAAATGGCTTATGTCAACCGACCTCTGGTAAAATTGTAATAAATGATGTAGAAATGAATCAAAAAAATCTAAATAAGATTCGGAAAAGGGTGGGATTTATTTTCCAAAATATTAATGTAGTAGGAAACCTAACAGTGATGCAAAATGTATTAACTGGAAGTCTGGCAGGTAAATCCCCCTGGAACATTTTTTTTGATAGAGAAGAAAAAAAGAAGGCAATACAGGCTATTGAAATGGTAGGTCTGGCTGATAAAGTAAATACTAGAGTGGATAAGTTAAGTGGGGGACAGAAACAAAGGGTTGGTATAGCAAGAGTGTTGGTTCATAACCCTGAGATAATTCTAGCAGATGAACCAGTTTCCAGTCTTGATCCAGTAACAGGACAGGGCATAATGGAGCTTTTGGAGCATATTAATCAGGATTTAGGAACTACTGTTCTCTGTAATTTACACCAGATAGAATATGCAAAACAATTTGCTAAGAGGATTTTTGGTATTGAAAATGGGTATATTCAATTTGACAAACAGGTTTCTGAAATTAGCGATGTTGACCTGAAATCTATTTATGGGCATAGCTTTAACAAACAAGATAGACCGAAAGAAATCGATGATAGAAATGATAGTTATAGTCTTCAATATGATGTTATATAAAAATCTGTATAATAAAATCAGGAGGTAATAGTTTACAATGAAAAAAAACATTAGTGTTACTATTATGTGTTTAGTAATTATGGTATTAATAGGACTGGGAAATAGTTATGTCTATGCAGGCCAGGACAATGGGATAGATAAGTTAGTAGTAGCTTTGTTACCAGATGAATCTCCCTCAACAGTTATTAGAAACAATAAGCCATTGGAAGCATACCTAGAAAAAGAATTAGATATAGAAATTGAGTTAGTTGTTACTACAGATTATTCTTCTATGATAGAATCTATGAGAAAAGGACATATAGATATTGGATATTTTGGCCCGTTATCATATGTATTATTAAAACAGAAAATGGATAATGTAGTTCCTTTTGCCGCTAAATTAGATAAGGGGCAGCCTACATATCATGCAGTTGTGATAGCAGGTGCGGATACCGGAATCGCAAAAATCTCTGATATTAAAGGGAAAACAGTTGCTTTTGGGGATGTTGCTTCCACTTCCAGTCATTTGATTCCAAAAGAAATGATTAAATCACAGGCTGGCCTGGAAGTAGGGGAGGATTATGACCAACAGTTTGTGGGGTCACATGATGCAGTTGCAATGGCAGTACAGAATGGTAATGCACAGGCAGGTGGATTAAGTAAACCAATTTTCGATTCACTAATTAAAAGGGGTATTATTGATAAAAGTAAAGTGAAGGAGATTAAGCTTTCCAAACCATATCCTAATTACCCCTGGGCAATAAGAACTGATCTTCCAGATGACCTGCAGGAACAGGTAAAACAAGCTTTTTATGACCTGGAGGATGAAGATATTTTTAATGCTTTAAAAGCTGATGGATTTGCTCCAATAAAAGATGACGATTATGATATTATTCGCAACATGGTAGATATACTGGGAATTAACTTAGAGGAAATGTAGTAATGATACAGAATACAGCTGAAAGAATCAAATCAAATAATAGAAGAATAAACTGGACATGGTTCTTTATTCTATTGGTAGGAGTTTTACTGATTGTTGGCTCTTTTTGTTATACTTTGAATGTAAGTTGGACGAAATTTGCTTCTAATAGGATATTTACTAATCTATTCTCCATGTTAGCTGAAATGCTTCCTCCAGATTTTTCTGTTGTAAAAACACTTGGTGAACCTATTATAGAGACTTTAGCAATGAGTGTAATGGCTACTCTACTAGCTGTTATCATATCATTTCCCCTGAGTTTTTTAGCTGCAAAAAATACTTCTATTAGTTCTTCAATTCGTAATATAGTAAAAGGTGTGTTCAATGCATTACGAGCGATTCCAGAGTTAATAATGGGAGTAATCTTTGTAGCATCAGTTGGTTTCGGTATATTGCCCGGAATCTTAGCTTTAGGCTTTCATTCAGTAGGAATGTTGGGTAAGTTTTATGCTGAAGCAATTGAAAAAGTAGATCCAGGGCTAAATGAAGCCATTGAATCAGTTGGGGGATCGCGTTTCCATGTAATTGTCTTTAGTGTTATTCCTCAAATATTGGGTCATTCAGTTGATTACTCTTTATACAGATGGGAATATAATTTTAGGGCTTCTACTGTGGTTGGATTGATAGGCGCTGGTGGTATTGGTTTCCAACTTATTGCTTCTTTAAGAATAATGCAGTATAGAGAAGTATTTGCCATCCTGTTTGTTATATTTATTCTAGTCCAATTAGTAGATGGTTTTGGGAATATGATTCGCAGCAGAATAATTGAGGGAGAGGGATGATAGCAAGTGAATAAACCTAAGGTTTTTATCTCACACTGGATGCCTGAACCAGGTGTAACGATATTACAGAAATACTGTGATGTTGATTATAATAATCAGACAGAGGCATTGTCTAAACAGGAGTTTATAGAACATGCAAAAGGTGCAGATGCTTTAGTTATTTTTGTAGCAGATATAATAGATGAAGAAATTATTGAGGAGTGTCCTGGCTTAAAGGTAATTAGTAGTTTTGGAAAGGGATATGACAATATAGATATCGATGCATGCAATAAAAATAATATTTCAGTTACTATAAATCTTGATTCACTAACAGATTCAACTGCAGATATGGCGATTACATTATTATTATCATTGTGTAGAAAAGTAATTCCGGCAGATAATCATGTCCGTAGTAGGGATTTTAAGGGCTGGCATACAAGCAATTTTTTAGGAAAAGATTTACATCATTCAAAGGTAGGGATTATAGGATTGGGGAGAATCGGCAAAGCCATTGCCAGACGTGTCCAGGCCTTTAATACCGAGATTTCATATTTTGATAAAGTAAGGTCAGTTGATTTTGAAACGGAAATAGATGCAGTTTATGTAGCCAATTTAGAACAACTTCTTACAGAAAATGAATTTATAATTCTTTCCTGTAACTATACGCCTCAAAATTATCATCTTATTGATGAAGAAAAGATAAATATGATGCGAAAAGGTACTGTGCTGGTTAACATTTGTAGAGGCTCAATTGTTGATGAAAAAGCTGTAAGTAAGGCTTTAGAGGAAGAACATCTCTGGGGCTATGGTTCAGATGTATTTGAGTTTGAAGACCGTCTAATTACTCAACATCCTAAATATATTCCCGAGAGTCTACTAAGTCAGACGGACAGGACAGTATTAACTCCTCATATAGGTACTGGTACTGTGGAGGCACGACAAAGGTTATCAATTTCAACAGCTAGACAATTAATTGATGTACTTAACGGTAAAATCCCTAAAGGCTTAGTTAAAAGTTTATAATTTTAAATAACTTTTTTATTTAAAATTATAAAAATACAGGAGGTTTTAATTGTATGGATAAGAAAATGATTACTATATTATTAGTAGTGTCTTTGTCTGTTTTAATACTGGTAAATGCTCAGGTAGCTGCAGTAGGTGTAGAATTATTATCTCGTTATGATAGTATGGCCGGTTTTGATGCAGGAGGGGCTGAGATAATAGCCTATGATCCGACAAGTTATAAGGCCTTTGTTACCAATGGCGCTGACAAGGCAGTAGATATATTGGATATCAGCAACCCCAATAAAATAAGTTTAGTAAAAAGGATTTCCCTGGAAGATTTAAATATTGTTGGCTTTAAGGCTGATGATATAACCAGTGTTGCTGTTCATCCTGATAGAAATTACATAGCAGTTGCAATTTCCGCTGAACCTAAAACAAGAAAAGGTAGAGTTGCCTTTCTGAATATAGAAGGGAATCTACTGGGAACTGTGGGAGTAGGTTCATTACCAGATATGTTAACATTTACTCCTGATGGCAAGATGCTCCTTGTTGCTAATGAAGGTGAACCAGGAGATGATTATATAGTTGATCCGATAGGTTCTGTCAGTATTATTGATTTAAATAATGGAATGGATAGGGCTGTAGTTGTAGAGTTAGGTTTTGATTTTATTACAGCAGATAAGATTCAGCAAGGTATCAGGATATTTGGTCCTAATACCACACTTGCCCGGGATATGGAACCTGAATATATAGTAGTCAGCCCAGATAGTATGACAGCTTATGTAGTATTACAGGAAAATAATGCACTGGCCAAGATAGATCTTAAGAAGAAGAGATATGAATATATATATAGCTTTGGATTTAAAGACCATTCACTGCCAGGAAATAAACTGGATGCTTCCAATAGAGATTATCAAATTAATATAAGAAACTGGCCTCTGTTGGGGATGTATCTTCCAGATGGTATCGATTTATTTGTCGACAATGGAGAAATATATATAATAACAGCTAATGAAGGGGATGCCCGTGATTATGATGGTTTTTCTGAAGAAATCAGAGCAAAAGATATAGCAAATATTATTAATTTAAAGGCTAACTACTATCAGGGCTATAGTCAATCTGAATTGGATAGATTAATGGAAGCCAATCTTTTTTCTGATGTGAATCTGGGTAGAATTAAACTTACAAATACTCTTGGTAAAAATGAAGAAGGAATATATGAAGCCCTTTATAGTTATGGGACAAGGTCTTTCAGTATCTGGAAACCAACTAATCTGGGTCTAGAATTAGTCTTTGATAGTGGCAGTGATTTTGAAGAGATATTGGCCCGTGAATTACCAGATTATTTTAATACCAACAATGATAAAACAGAGATGGATGGTAGAAGTGATGATAAAGGGCCAGAACCTGAAGATGTCAAGGTAGGAATAATAAATGGCAGGAGGTATGCATTTATCGGTCTGGAGAGGATCAGTGGTTTTATGGTATATGATATTACCAACCCATCTGCTCCTGTTTTTGAAATGTATGTTAGTAGTAGAGATTATTCTGTACAGTTAGCAGATTATGAAAAAGGAGAGTTAATGGATGCAGGTGATGTTGCACCTGAGGGACTAAGATTTATACCAGTTGAAGAAAGCCCTACAGGAATGCCTTTACTGCTTATTGCCAGTGAGGTATCAGGTACAGTTGGTATCTTTGAGATTACCAATTAAGACAGGATTCCAGTTTATCACAAAATTATCTGTCTGTTCTATACACTTAAGAAAATATAATTATCCAGAATTGTTA
>Ga0247720_100614_pt1 | contig 11146 bp, 8 predicted proteins | sample MSEWel2015_12_15_FD_189078 | JGI IMG/M metagenome (GOLD analysis project Ga0247720, IMG submission 189078) | Subsurface sediment microbial communities from gas well in West Virginia, United States - MSEEL Well Study Marcellus 3H_2015_12_15 | ecosystem: Environmental > Terrestrial > Deep subsurface...
CAGCATTTGGGAAAACAATTTCAGGAATAGCTAAATTGTGCAAAAAGCATAATAAACCGCTTATTGTAATAGCAGGAATGGTTGAAGATATAGAAAATCTTTATGAAATTGGAGTTAGCAGTATTTTTTCAATGGTGGAAAAACCAATGTCCCTTGAAGATGCCATAAAAAACGCGCCGACATTGTTAGAAAAATCTGCTGAGAGAATTTTTAGGTTAATAAAAACTATAAAGTCTTAAAAACAAGGAGAGATATTTAGTGCACTGTCAAGCAGCAAAATAAATTTAGAAAAAGTTTATATTCAATAAGTGAAAAAGAGATACTTAACTTAATATGGTTAATCATGCTATATGTCTTTCACGGGGAGATATACATACCTTCTAAAAATTGTTGCTAAAGGAATTTCTCTAACAAAAGATGAAAACAATTTTTATGAGTCTTGATTTTATTTTATTAAAATTGATTTTTATTTTCGCTGGTGAAAATCTTGGCTCTCTACTAGCTTAAGTACTTCTTCTTACCTAAAGCAATAGGTTTATAGAATAACTGAAGTGTTAGATATAAAATTTCTTGTTTATAATGTATATATGCTAATTTTGGGAGAAATAAAAGTAAATTCTTAAAAAAGATAGAAAAGAGAAAAGACTTAAGAGTAATAATGGGGGAAAGGCGTTTTAGAAATATTCTTTAAATCATGCTAAACCTATCAGGTAAAAGAAAAGGAGGTGTTGGTCTCGGGATAAGACTTGATTTTCTAAGCTTTAAATGAAATTAAAATAAAAAGGGGAGTGTAAAAATGAAGGCAGTTAAAAAGTTTATAAGCATGATTCTTGTATTACTATTGATTTTGACAACAATTGCAGGTTGCGGTAAGAAAGCAACTAATACTACTGGAGAAAAAACAAGCGAAACTACTAAACAAGAAATTGTAATAAAACATTGGCAACATCATCATGAGGCGCGTACTCCGGTAGTAAAAGAGCTTGCTCAAGAATTTGAAAAAAGTCACCCTGGAATTAAAATAGAGTTTGAGGCAATCCCTTATGATAGCTATTTTGATAAGTTGACAACTGCATTATCTTCTAAGACTGCCGCAGATGTGTTCCAGATTTCTGCTCTTCAAGCACAAGAAATGATTGCGGGTGGATATTTACAGCCTATGCCAGAAAAAGTGATGAGTTCGGCAGAAATTAGAAATAACTTTCTCGATTGGACTGTTTCGCAAGCTGAAAAAGATGGTAAGTATTATGGGCTTCCCACGGATGTTCAAACAATTGTATTGTTTATAAATAATGAGCTTTATAAAAAAGCGGGGTTTGATCCTCAAAATCCACCCAAAGATTGGAATGAATTTTTAACGCAAGCAAAAAAAGGAACTATTGTTGATTCTCAAGGTAAAATGCAACAGGCGGGTCTTGATACAAGATATAAATGGGCGGTATATACACTATTTATCTATCAAATACTAAATGGTAACGTTGTAGACCTTGTTAATAAAAAAGTAAATTATGATTCTCCGCAAGGTTTGGAAGCGTGGAACTTTATAAAAAGATTGATGGTAGACGAGAAAGTTGATTCTCCAGAATTTATGCAAGGACAATTTAAGTTTGAATTAGGAAAAGCAATGTTTTACTTAAACCATCCTGTGACAGTCGGTAGAATAAAGCAAATGGCACCTGACCTTGAGTATACTGTTGCTTTGCCTCCAGCACCAACTGGCCATGAGCAGACAACAATAGGGCATAATTGGTTATATGTTGTAAATAAAGAATCAAAAAATAGTGAAGCTGCATGGGAATGGGTAAAATTTTTAGCGTCAGAGGAAGCACAGCGTAAGTTTATCCAGAAAGCTGGAGATTTACCATCGCTGAAATCACTTTTAGAGGACGATAGCTTATTCCCAGATGATAATGCAAAAGTGATCAGAGAATCGTTAAAAATAGCAGTTCCAACACAAGAATTAGGAGAAAATGACGTGAACCAGATAAGAGATGAAATATGGACGAAGATTGTATTAAAACAAGCTTCTGTAGAAGATGCTGTGAAACAGGGCGCCGCTGCTGAAAATGCCTTGATGCAGAAAAAATTGGGTAAATAAAGAGTAGGCAGGTTTTAAAACCTGCCTACTACAAATATATTTTTGTTCAGAAAGGAAGACAAAGTTATGCTAGGGGTAAGAAAAAAATTATCTCAAGAACAGAAATTAGCATGGGTTGGAGTGCTTTTTGTTTTACCTGCTGTGATTTTATTTGTTATTTCAGTTTTAATTCCACTAATTCAAGCTTTTTACATGAGTTTATTTGATTGGTCTACAATAAGAGAAGCAAAAAAATTTATATTTTTCAAGAATTACATAGATATGTTTCATGATCCTAAATTTATTAAATCTGTAGCAGTTACAATTATGTGGACTGTGGGAGTAGTGCCTACTATAATATTTCTCTCATTAATGTTGGCACTTATTTTGAATATGAAAAGCTTGCGATTTAAAGGATTATTTAGGACTATATATTTTGTTCCAGTTGTTACGAATATGGTTGCTGCTTCCTTTGTATGGAGATGGCTTTTTGAACCATCCCATGGAGTTATAAATTATTTTTTAAGCTTATTAAATCTACCTCAACCTGGTTGGTTAGCAGATCCCCAATGGGCACTTCCTGCAATGATGGTAGTAGGGGTATGGAAACAAATTGGATTTGCTATGGTAATATTTCTAGCTGGTCTCCAGACGATACCAAGGGATATGTTTGAAGCCGCTTATATTGATGGAGCTTCGGGCTTGACCATGCTGAGAAAAATTACATTACCATTGCTAAATCCAACGATAGTTTTCACCAGTGTAATGCTTGTCATAAATGCTTTCAGAGTGTTTACTATCCCATATGTAATGAGTGCCGGTGGATTTACCTATGGTGAGCCTGGTGGTCCTTTAGACAGCACGCGAGTATTTGTAATTCATATTTATGATTATGGCTTTAGGCAATTTGAACTTGGTTATGCTTCGGCAAACGCGTTCTTTTTACTTTTAGTTATTTTGATAGTGACAGTTTTACAATTTAAGATACTTGAAAAACCATTTGAATATTAAAGAGGGGGTATATTTAGTGGAAGCAAAACGTACTAACCCACTGTTACTTGCATTTGCATATGGCATATTAATTGTAGGTTCTATATGGATGTTATTACCATTAGTGTGGATGACATCTGCGGCGTTTAAACCTATGTCGGAAATAATTCAAGTTCCACCTACGTGGATACCTAAACATTTTACTTTGGATAATATTAAACAGGTGTTTGAGCAAGTTCCTTTTGCGCGATATTTTTTAAATAGTATAATAACCACAACTGTTATTGTATTTAGCGTGTTACTGACAAGTACTATGGCGGGTTATGGATTTGCAAAATTCAACTTTAAAGGCAAAAGAATATTATTTTTGTTCATTTTATCTAGTTTGATGATTCCATTTCAAGTTAGAATGATTCCATTATATCAAATCTCTCAGCAATTTGGTATAATAGATACTTATATTGGGGTAGTATTTCCGTGGTTATTTGATGCCATGGGAGTGTTTTTAATGCATCAATTTATGTTGACAATTCCTAATGAACTTATTGAAGCTGCAAGAATTGATGGAGCTTCAGAAGTAAGGATATTTTTTACTATTGTTCTTCCTCAATTAAAATCTGCTATTTCAACTCTTACCATATTTACTTTTTCATGGAGTTGGGAAGAATTTTTGTGGCCTTTAATTATTAGTAATTCAGATAGGGTTAGGACTTTACCAGTGGGTCTTCAATATTTTTCTGAACAATACGGAATAAATATCCATTGGCAAATGGCAGGTGCGTTCGTGGCGGTTTTACCTGTTTTAATAGTATTCTTTATAATGCAAAAACAATTTGTAGAAGGAATAACTTTAACTGGCATGAAAGGTTAAATAAAAATAAGAAGAAAATAGGGGATGGTTAAAAATGCGCTTCCGGATAAGTATGGAAGTTGATTTACCAAAATGGAAAATAATAGATTTTCATTGTCATTTTCCTTCTACTAATGATGATTGGCTAAGGAAGTATCAACAAGAATACATAAAAGAATTTGGAAAAGATAATTGGGATTATATACAGAATTTTGCTACTTCAACAAATAAAAGATGGCAAAAAGCTTGGTGTTTTCCTGAACCAGAAGAAAATAATTACAATTTTGGATTAATGGCTAAAAGATGGGCTGATGAAGTTACGGCTAACAATTTGGAAAAAGTAGTATTTACTACCTCAGGAGGCAATGAACAGGCAATAAATCTCATACAACTTTATCCAGATAAATTTATAGCCTTTGCACATCATAGTCCTGATGAAGAAAATGCTGCAGAACAGTTAGAGTTTGCCATAAAAAATGGGTTAAAGGGATATAAAATAATGGGACCTTTAGTAAAAACACCCTTGTATGATAAAAAATTCTATCCTGTATGGGAGGTAGCTTCTGAGTATGAAATTCCTGTTTTAATACATTTTGGAATTTTGGGAGGTGGAGGAGGAATAGGATATTCAATAAATATAAATCCTTTGGTTATTCACGATGTTGCGAAGGCGTTTCCAAAATTAAAAATCGTGATACCGCATTTTGGATGTGGATACACAAGAGAGTTATTACAACTTATGTGGGCATGTCCTAATATCTATGTGGATACTTCTGGAAATAATGAATGGATGAGATGGATGCCCTATGAACTTAATTTAAATATGCTTTTAAAAAAATTTTACGAGACAGTAGGTCCTGAAAGGATTATTTATGGAAGCGATTCGGAATGGTTTCCTCGTGGTTACGTTATGAGGTATTTCTTAGATCAAATAAGGGCGGCAAGGCAAATAGGAATACCTGAAGTTGATATTAAAAAGATATTTAGAGAGAACGCGCTTAACTTATTAAAAGTTAAATAAAGTATTGTATCACAAAATTTTTGAAGCCAGAGTTATAATTTTCGAGGTCACAATAGAAGATAAGCGGAAAAATTATATTCCACACAAATGAAAATATCCTATTATAAGGAATGCATAGGAGGTTTTTATGATGAGGAAAATTATAACAAAGCCGTCTGAACTTGAAGAAAATGTCAGGGTTTTATACGCGGGTAATCATTACATAAGTTTGCCTGAGATAAATATAGAGGATGCTTCTATAAAAAGTCTAAACATTGTCTCTATTTCAAACAAAGGTCTTGTAGAGCTATCTGGGGAAAAAGCTTTGTTTAAGCCTGTATTTTACAAAGATGGGAAAAGGCTTGAGATAGCAAATAGTGAAACAGAAGAAGAACTTTATTACATACCGTCTATTAAATTGCATTTTGCCGATGGGGAATGGGCATTAGTGAAGATTTATGCTGATATAAACGAAAAAGGATTTGTGTATGAATTTGAATGTTCTAAAGAAATGGATATTCATTTGGAAGTAAATGCAAGTAAATTGAGTTTTTTGCGATTTAATTCTCATGATGTGGATTTTAAAAAAGAGTATAAGGTTGATAAATGGCTGAGAAACCCTGCTTTAAATATTTTTTCGTATAATGTTTCTTTTGCCCTTGCATTTGGCGGTGAAATGGATTTTGAATATGAAGAAAAAGGAGATATGCTTTTACTTAAAGCAAAAGCCAATTGTAAAAACTGCTTTTATATAACGATAAATTCTGACGTGGATGGAGCATCTACGACTTTAATACATTTTAAAAGAAAAGGTTTTAGAAATATATACAAAGAGCTTTATAGCTGGCTTGAAAGCAAATATGTAAGGTATCCGCATGATAGTGATTTAGAGAGATTGCTCAATAAAAATATGTTTTTTAATTACTTTTTCGCCATTGGAAAAGACATAGAAACAGATAGTTACATTGCATTGACATCGAGAAGCCACAGGTACTATGTTTCTGGTGCCTTTTGGGAAAGGGATAGTTTCTTGTGGTCATTTCCTGCTGTGAAATTGATAGATAAAGGTTTTCACGATTTTATAGCAAGGGAGATGATTATAAGGCATAGCAAAAATGCGGGAGACCATGCCCACTACATCGATGGAACTGTGCTGTATCCGGGGTTTGAACTGGATGAAGCGGCAAGCTATTTTATTCTCATAGGAAATATGGACATAGATTTGGAGGATATGGAACTTATAAAAGCTTTGGAGAGGGTATACAGGCGAATTGAAAAGGAGGTTGACAGTGAAACAGGACTGTACAAGACGTTTTTGCTCCCTTCTGATGACCCCTCGGATTATCCTTTTGTGACGATAGACAATGTTATATTGTGGAGAGGTTTTATAAACTTAAAGGATTTATATGAAAAACTTAACTGGTACAACAAGGCGGAGACTTTGCAAAAAAAGATTGAGGGAATTTACAAGGGGATATACAAATACCTTGTGACAGAGGTGGATGGAAAGCCTATTTTTGCTTGGGCTACAGATGGGAAAGGAAATTATAAACTTTACAATGACCCGCCGGGGAATCTTGGGCTTATGTATTATTACGGTTTTGTGGATTATCAGGATGAGATATTTAAAAATACCATTGAATATTATTATTCACCTAAGTACAAATACTATTTTGAGGATGCAAAGATAAAAGAATTAGCCTGTGACCATCATCCTAGTACACCATCAGGTTTGGGGCTGTGTGGAAGCTTGTTAAATCCTTTAAAAAGAGAAGAAGCCCTCTCGTGGCTTAAAAGTGCTAATATGGATTACGGGCTTTTAGCGGAGAGTGTCGATAAAAACACAGGGGAGGCTAAAACTGGAGTAGGGTTTGCAACTGGTGCAGGATATCTTGCCATGGCACTTTCTAAAATACTTTTTGAGAAATGGAATAGATAAAAGTAGTGTTTGCCCATTAGGAAAATAAAATTGAAGAGGGAAAATAAGGTGAAGAGGGCTTTTGTGATTGTGCTATTATTGCTCAGCTTTGTCTTTGTCTTAATTTCTTTGGTAGTTGGACGAGTCGCGGGAGCCCAGACTGTGTTTACAGCCCAAAGAGAGGGGATTGGCGGAAATGATATGAAGCTCAAAGCGAACTGGACCAAGGGCATTATCGTCGTCGTGCCCGAGGAAATCGAGACTTACAAAGTTCCGCCGGAGAGGGTGCTTATACCGGTTTTCGTGGTGTCCGAGTCCGGAAAAGCACGTCTAAACCACATCAAGCTGGATTTCTACGGTCCCAATCGATCGGCCTCGAAAAAAGTTGTGTTAGACCAGACATTAGAACCTACAGGTAAAAGCCTTGTTGACATTTTGAAGACGCTAAGAGGTAAGGACAAGAAAGCTGTTAAGGACCTCCTCAAGAAAGGCGCTTATGTTGAACTTGAGATTGATGTATCGGCACTGAAGTTGGAGGAGGGGGCGACGGGCAAGATCAACGTTGGTGTTGAAACGACCGTGGACGGTCAGAGAGAGGCGGTACAGACTGCTGTTCAGGCAGACTACCAGGCGTCGGCCTTTCCGAACGCGAGTGGATGGTACGGAGGGGATGGGCACGTACCTACCTCGTGGAGCCCGGACGTCATTTTCATTCCGCTGGCCAACCGGGTTAAGTATGCGAAAGATAATGGTTTTGGTTTTATCATTATCACCGACCTCGAGGATGGTATTGGCAACAAATGGCCGCAGTATGTAGCTTAGTGCAACGATGCTCAGTCCACATACCAGATCCTGGCCTTGCCCGGCGTCGAAATCGACACCTATGGTTCCCAAGGCCATACTCTTGCGTAGTGGATGAAAGAGAATGCCCCTTGCGTGCCGGCTAACAAGTCTCTGCCGCCTCAGGACCTCATCAACGCGATAAACGCGCACAATGCGCCTTCTTCGTACGCGGTTATAGCTCACCCGTATGGAAGCCTCGCCTGGGCAGATTGGACGGTCACGGGCTTTCGAGCGATGGAGCTCTTCAGCCAGGAGACCACTGCGAAAGCAGAGACGATATCCAGATGGTTCACATTATTGAGGAGCGGTCTCGCATCCACCCTTTCGGGTGGTGGCTTCGTGGTGGGTGTTGTGAATTCGGATTGCCACAATTTTCAAGCTCCGGGCTTGCGGGATTTACTTGGGTGTACACGACCTCGTATTCATCGACAGACAGGGCTGCTATCTGGGATGCAATCAGGTCTGGTAGAGTCAGCACTTCCGACCAGAAAGACCTTGGATACTTTACCATTAACGGTGCTGTTCAGGGAAGTGTCCTGAATGTGATACATGGCAGCAGTCTGCAATTAGAGCTGGTACAGTTCCCTGTAACCGAACGGAAGTGCACGAGGATCATGGTATTCAACAAGAACCAGGAAGTTGTCTATACGGTGACTAATCCGCCTACGTCGGTGACATATTGGAACACAAGAGCCCCATCAACCGACGACTTTTACGTCGTGAAATTCGAGTTTACTAAGATGGACGGCTCCGGCCTCAGCGAGGTGTGGGCGAACCCGGTGTTCATTAACGTGCAGTAACGTGGAATGGGTCTTTGCATGGGTGCGGTTCCAGGAGCTTTCTGTGAGCGACCTTAGGGTTAGTCAGCATTCCTGGGCCGGTGCTGATCCGGGCCTGGCCGCACTTGGGTTTTGAACAAGATGATTTCGGGGTGTACTGCGTCAGCTGATGCTTTCTGGCAGACCACGGTGGTCACCAGAGGGAGGTGATAGAAACGTGCCACTCTTCTACCGGCGAAGCCTAATTGGGGCACTCTGGGGGCTTTGAGCTATATCATCCTCGTGGTACCGGTGATCAGGGAAACCATCCACGGTTATTTGGATTACAATATGACTTATCTATTCCTATTTTTGCCATCTGCGTGGGTAGCACCTATTTTCAGTAATTGGGTTGTTCATGGCTTCTGGGGTGCTGCCTTACCACTTGGGGCGAGTATCGCAGGAGGTGCCATTATTGGAGCTTTTGTTGGGACCATTTTTTTCCGGAAGTGATAGTTTTGTGACTTTAGCAATTAGGCGTATTTGTAGGAAAAATGGGGCTATTTCAGGAGAATAAAAATAAAATTGTGGAGGGAGAATGATGAGAATAAGGAAATTTGCGTCAATTTTCTTAATAGCAGTGATGGTTCTAACGTTATTTGCAGAGATCAGCAATAGCGAAACAGTCAAGGCAGAAGAACCATCTTTTCAATCTTTTCAATTGGTAGCGGTACAATGGAAGTGGGATGTGAATGATTATGCTTCTCCAACTGCTTTCAAAAATAAGTTGCATAGTGTCATGCAAGACGTTGTGGCGCAGTTAGATCCTAACCTGCCTGCTTTGGTTTGTTTTCCTGAATTTATCGGTTTACCGCTGCTGTTTGTAGATGGTGATGTGAATCTTCTTCAAAATGCTTCTACTTTCGCAGATGCAATAGAGGCATTGATATTAAGACGGTGGGCTTCGGTACTAGCTTTTATGACATGGTATGGCGTAGGTCCTGTGCGAGCTCTATTTCTTGAAAGAAGCGGGGCTATGCAGCAAGCTTATCTCGATGCTTTTAAAGAAGTGGCTGCCACTTATAATGTTTATATTGTAGGTGGGTCCATAGCGATGCGGGAGGTTGACGGAAGTGGAAACCTCATAAAAGATGATAATACTTGTTATAATCTTTCATACTTTTTTGGGCCCGATGGGAAGGTTCTAGGTTGGCAGAAGAAAGTACATTTAACTCCAATGGAGCAATATAAGGATGAAAAAGGAAATTACGGGTTAGACCTAAATCCCGGAACTCTTGAAGAATTGAAAGTTTTTTCTACGCCTTTTGGCGAAGTGTCAATTGCTATATGTTATGATGCTTTCTTCCAGGATGCTATTCAAACGCTGGCTGCTAGAGGTGGAGGAATACTAGTACAACCGTCGGCTAATCCAAAAGAATGGGATACTTGGCAGCAGGAGGACTGGTTAAATGGCTGCTGGCAAGCAACCAGAGAACCAAATGGCTTGAATTGGTTTGTAAATCCAATGATGGTTGGACCGCTAAAGGACATAACCTTTGAGGGACAGTCATCTATAGGTGTAAATGCATCGGTAGGGTCAGGTACACAGATGAATTACATGGATCTGGAACCTATTGAAGGATTTCTTGCTATAGCAGAAACGAAAGATCAACCAGAGATTGTAGTACAGACTATAACCACAGACCAAGCCAGGATAAATTATGCTTTAAATAAGCCCGCTACTGCTTCAGGAAATCAAAACAGTGAATTGACGCCAGAGAAGGCTGTAGATGGCGACTTTTACTCACGGTGGGCAAGCAGAAAACAGGATAATGAGTGGTGGAAAGTAGACCTTGGATCTGTGGTAAAGGTAAAAGGAGTAACTATATGGTGGGAAAGAGCTTATGCCAAGACGTATTCAATTCAGGTATCGACTGATGATGTAAATTATACCACTGTGTATTCAACTACTTCAGGAGATGGTGGAGTAGATGCCATATGGTTTGAACCTGTTAATGCAAGGTATATAAAGGTATTAGGCATTCAGCGGGTTAGTAGTTGGTATCCTTTTTCTTTCTGGGAAGCAAAAGTTTATAACAACTAAAGCTATTTATAGGAGTGGTCTCAATATGTTACAATTATTACATCTACACATATTATAAGTACGCAAAATTCTCGGCTTTGATTTATGATTTTTGCATTTAGTTACATCAATCTCGGTAAAAATTATATCGGAAATGTGCACTCAATTCAACGACTTTTTCAGTTACGCTATTTTACTCAGGCACAAAATTCTTGACAAGTCTCCCTTCAACAAAAAGCAAGATTACACCAACTATGTGTTGAATATCTAACATATCATATCTCACCTTCATTTTGATTTTTGTTTTGTTTTTTTTTCGTAGTGAGTTTTTTTTTCTATTTCTACATTTGCTCTTTCAGCATAAAATATCAAATAATCTAAATAAATTGCCGCTTTTCTCTTTTTATCTCAAGATTGCAATGTTTTATATGGGATTAAAGTGAAGTTTTTTTGATTAATAAAAGCACAAAAAATTTATAATCCTTCGAAAAATATTGAAAAGCCATAAATACTAATGATATAATATTCCATGTATTCAGATTTTACATATTGTATAACACTTTTACTGAAAGGATGAAAATAAATGAAAACCATAATAAACACCGATGCTGCGCCAAAGGCTATTGG
>Ga0247720_100615_pt1 | contig 11146 bp, 8 predicted proteins | sample MSEWel2015_12_15_FD_189078 | JGI IMG/M metagenome (GOLD analysis project Ga0247720, IMG submission 189078) | Subsurface sediment microbial communities from gas well in West Virginia, United States - MSEEL Well Study Marcellus 3H_2015_12_15 | ecosystem: Environmental > Terrestrial > Deep subsurface...
CCTTGAGGACGTTGATGCGGCGGTGCGTGAGGCCCGGAATGCCTTCCTCAAGTGGCAGCGTAAAAGCTTTGCCGAGCGCCAGGCGGTTGTTGAAGCGTTCGGCGAGCTGCTTGACGCTCACAAGGAAGAACTGGCGCACCAGATTGGCCTGGAAACCGGCAAACCGCTGTGGGAGTCCCGCACGGAAGTGGCAGCGATGATCGGCAAGATCGGTATTTCGGTGAAGGCCTACAATGACCGAACCGGCCATTCGGAATCAGACGTAGCCGGCGGCCACGCCGTACTGCGGCACCGACCCCATGGTGTGGTGGCGGTGTTTGGTCCCTATAACTTCCCGGGGCATTTGCCCAACGGCCATATAGTGCCGGCTTTGCTGGCCGGGAACGCCGTGGTGTTCAAACCCAGTGAGCTGACCCCCGGGGTTGCCGAACTGACGGTGAAGCTATGGGAAAAGGCAGGCATTCCGGACGGGGTAGTTAACCTGGTCCAGGGTGGCTCGGCGACTGGCAAATCCCTTGCCAGCCATCCGCTGATTGATGGTCTGTTCTTTACCGGGAGTTCCACCGTCGGCCACCTGTTGCACAAACAGTTCGGAGGCCAGCCGGAAAAAATCCTGGCTCTGGAGATGGGGGGCAATAATCCGCTTATCGTTCAGGATGTGGCCGACGTGGACGGCGCTGTGCATCACGCCCTGCAGTCGGCATTTCTGTCGGCCGGCCAGCGCTGCACCTGCGCCCGCCGGCTGCTGGTGCCCAAGGGCAAGAAAGGCGACGCATTCCTGGCGCGGTTGGTGGAGGTTTCCGCCCGTATCAAGGTGGGCGAGTTCGATGCCGAGCCGCAACCGTTCATGGGCTCGGTGATTTCCGCGGAAGCCGCCGACAAACTCCTGGCGGCCCAGGCCAGCCTGCTCGAAAAAGGCGGCAAATCGCTGCTGGAAATGAAATCCCTGAAGTCGGGCACAGGGCTGCTGTCGCCCGGTATCATCGATGCCACAGGGCTCGAGGTGACCGACGAGGAGTTCTTCGGGCCATTGCTGACGGTCTATCGCTACAAGAGCTTTGATGACGCCCTGGAACTGGCCAACGACACCCGTTACGGGCTCTCCGCCGGCATCCTCACGGATAACCGGAAGCTCTATGAGCGCCTGGCAGAGGAAGTGCGGGCAGGCATCGTGAACTGGAACCGGCCGTTGACCGGCGCCAGCAGCGCGGCGCCGTTCGGTGGCGTTGGTGCCAGCGGCAACCATCGCCCGAGTGCCTACTACGCCGCCGACTACTGCGCCTGGCCCATGGCATCGCTGGAAGCCGGCAAGAGTGAGCTGCCAGAGAGCCTGGCGCCCGGTCTGAACTTCGATTAACGGAACCGACAGCCATGGTGAAACACGCGGTAGAAGCGAACTTCGACGGTCTGGTTGGCCCCACCCACAATTACGCCGGGCTGTCCTGGGGCAACGTGGCGTCCAGGTCCAACGTGCGCTCGGTGTCCAATCCCAGGGAAGCGGCGCTCCAGGGTCTGGCCAAGATGAAGCGGCTGGCAGACCGGGGGTATGTGCAGGGCATTCTGCCGCCCCACGAGCGCCCGCATCTTCCGACCCTTCGGGCGCTTGGCTTCGAGGGAACCGATGCCAGGGCACTGGAGCAGGCCGCCAAGACCAGCCCGTCGATACTGGCGGCGGTGTCGTCGGCATCGTCGATGTGGACGGCCAACGCCGCTACGGTGTCGCCCAGCGCTGATACCCTGGATCACCGGGTGCATTTCACCCCGGCCAACCTGAGCGCCAAGTTCCACCGTTCCATCGAGCATACGGTCACCGGCCGCTCCCTGAAGGCCATGTTCGCCGATGAAGGCTATTTTGCCCACCATCCGGCCCTGCCGTCGGTCAGTCACTTTGGTGATGAGGGTGCCGCGAACCATACCCGGCTGTGTGCCGGTTATGGCCATCCCGGGGTCGAACTGTTTGTCTACGGACAGGTTGCCTTCAATGAGCAGGCACCGGCTCCGACAAAATACCCGGCCCGGCAGACTCGGGAGGCCTCGGAGGCTATTGCCCGCCTGCATGGGCTCAGGGACCGGCAGGTGGTGTTTGCCCAGCAGAACCCGGAGGCGATCGATGCCGGTGTTTTCCACAACGATGTCATCGCGGTGGGTAACGGCAACACCCTGTTCTATCACGAGATGGCGTTCCTGAATGAAGATCAGGTGCTGACGGATATTGCCGAGCGCCTCAGTGGCGCCGAACTGGAGGCCATCCGGGTCAGCCATGATGAGGTGCCGATTGCCGATGCGGTGGCTTCCTACCTGTTCAACAGCCAGTTACTGAACACGCCCGACGGCATGCTCCTGGCGGTGCCGGGCGAGTGTCGGGAGATCGCTTCGGTGAGCCGGTATCTGGATGACCTGGTCAAATCCGGAGGTCCGATCACTTCGGTCGAAGTATTCGATGTCAAACAGTCGATGCGCAATGGCGGCGGCCCGGCCTGTCTGCGGCTGCGGGTGGTGCTTGATGATGACGAGCTCAGGGCCATGCATCGGGGTGTGATTCTTACCGATGAACTCTACGAGCGCCTCACCACCTGGGTGGAGGCCCATTACCGGGATGAGCTGAGCCAGAATGACCTGGCCGACCCCATGTTGCTGGAGGAGGTCCGGAAAGCCCTGGATGAGCTCACCGGTATCCTCGGGCTGGGCTCGATATACGATTTCCAGCTTTAACCAGGCTGTTCTGCAACGAAACTGTCCCGCCGGGCGCGTCAGACCGCAATCGACGAGGTCAGCATATCCATGGTGTGGCGGATCAGTTGCTCGGCCGGGAATGCCGGGTTGCCTTCGCCCATCTCCGACTGGCAGAGCAGAATCACCCCGTGCAGGGCGCCGCGAAGATACAGGGCCGTCTGCACCGGGTCGGAAATCCGGTCCCGGTTCATGGTGCCGTCCTGAAGCCCCAGTTCAATCGCCCCCACCATCAGGTTCATCAGGTCTGATTTGGAGCACAGCATCTCCTCAGCCTGGCTCTCGTCGGCTTCGGCCATGGCGGTGGATGCCTTGGTGAGTGCCGAGAAGTAGTCCGGTTCTTCCAGATAGAAGCGATAGTAGGATTCCCCCATTGCGCGGATCTGCGCCAGGCCGGTGTCGGCGGTTTGCCGTGCCTGCTCAAAACGGCGGAACAGGCTGTGCCCGGCCCTGAGCATGATGCCCCTCTGAATCGCTGCCTTATCCTTGAAATAAACGTATAGCAGCGCCCGGCTGAGGCTCGCAGTACGGGCAATGTCGTCCATCGAGGTTCGCTCGTAGCCCTTCTCTGAAAACACCAGCTCGGCGGCATCCAGAATGGTGTCGTAACGGGCCTGTTTTTCCCGCTCCCGGCGGGTTTTCAGCGGTTCGCTCATTCAATCATCCGGTTAGGTGGCAACTGCCTGCACATGATACCTGAAACCGGATCAAACCCGATTATTGACAAAGTGTCAAAGAATGACATGATGTCTTGATCAACCATCGGGCCGTCCACGGACAGGACCCCGCCAACAACACGAACATGGATGAAAGGACCAATCATGACGCCACTTCGCCTTCCTGCTGCCTTTATCTCTCTCGCGCTCCTGGCATTTCTTCTCGTTGGCTGTAAGGCCAGTGATGTGTCTTCTGAGCCCGCGGACCAGACAGTGTCCGTGCGGGTGTCAGAGGTCACCGGCGGCGAAAGCCGGGATATGCCGCTGCGGTTTTCCGGCATTGTCCGCGCTACCCAGCGCGCAACCCTGACCTTCCAGGTCAGTGGCACCCTGAAGGAGCGAACGGTTGAACTGGGCCAGAGGGTCCAGGCCGGTGAGGCTCTGGCCAGGGTGTACAATCCTGCCCTGGAGCCGGCGCGGGATTCCGCCAGAGCCCGGCTGGAGGAACTGACCACCCGGTACCGGCAGGCGGAGCGCGAGTGGGAGCGGTCCAGCCAGCTGCATGAACGTGGCGTGGTTTCCGAACAGACCCTCGAGCAGCTGGCGGCCCGGCGCGATTCCCTGAGCGCCAGTGTGGCCACGGCCCGTGCGGCTCTGGCCGAGGCCAGTCAGATGCTGGAAGAAAGCACCTTGCGGGCGCCTTTTTCCGGGCGCGTGGAAGCCCTGCTGGTGGAGCAGAATGAATTCGTTGCCGCCGGTCAGCCGGTGATGCGGTTGTCATCGCCAGAGGGCCGGGAGGTGGAAGTGCGGGTGCCGGCGTATCTGCTGGATCACGTGCAGCTGGAGCAGACGCTGCCGGTCTGGTCGGTGCAGGATCGCAGCCAGCCCCCTCAAACCGGCTCCGTGGTCGAAATTGCCCAGGCCGGGGCCATTCGCGGCGAGTTGCACCCGGTACTTGTCAGTCTGCCGGTCAACACCCTGGAGCCCGGGGAGCCGGTAGAAGTGGGCATTACCCCAACGCGTGAGTCGGCGCTCACGGTTCCGTTGCTGTCGGTGGTCCGCCATGCCGGGAGCACCAGTGTTTTCCGGATTCGTGACCAGGTGGCCAATCGGGTTCCTGTGGTGGTGAACCGCGTGGTCGGCGAGCGGGTTGTCGTTGAATCCGGAGATTTGTCCCCCGGCGATCAGGTGGTATACGCCGGCATGACCCGCCTGGCCGACGGTGATGTCGTGGAGGTGCGCTGATGACTCGCCGGCTCCTCAACTGCCAGCGTCTGCTGGGTATGGTGGTCACCATGCTCTGTCTTCTGGGCATTGCTGCCTACAGCACCATGCCACGTCAGGAGGATCCGTCTTTTCCCTACCGGGCGGGGCTGATCAGCATCAACTATCCGGGCGCCAGCGCCGATGCGGTGGAGCGGCTTGTGCTGCAGCCCCTGGTGGATGAACTGCGCCAGGTGGAGGAAGTGGATTTCTCCCAGGCAACAGCACGCACCGGTGTGGCCATCGTCCGGCTGCGCCTGAACGACACCATTTACGACACCGATCCGGCCTGGGATCGGGTTCGCCAGGCGATGGAACGGGCGAAGCAGGATTTCCCGAACGACGTAGGCCGGATGGTGCTTGATGACCGCCTGATCGATATTCCGGCGATTGTTCTGGCCGTGGGTGGCTCGTCCTCGGTGACCGAATTGTCGGAAGTGGCCGAACGGCTGAAGCAGAACCTCTCGGATATTACCGGCGTTTCCCGCGTAGAGCTCCAGGGTGATGCCGATGAGCAGATTACCCTGGCACTGGATGACGCCGCCCTCTATCGCCTGGGCATTTCGCCGGCCCGGATCATGGATACCCTGGCCATGCGTAACCGGACCATCCCCGGGGGCTTCGTGGTGGTCAATGGCCGTCGACTGTCGGTACTCCCCAACAGTGAATTCGCCGATATCGATGCCATCCGCGCCACACCCATTGAACTTCCCGATGGCTCCCAGGTGCCTCTGGCAGCCGCCGCCGACGTCTGGCGTGGGCCGGCGGAGCCGCGCCAGCCGGAAACCTGGTACGACGGTGAGCGGGTGGTGCTGGTTGCCGTCATCATGGAAGAGGGCACCACCGATGCGATCCGCTTCGGTGAGCGGGTCCGGGAGCGGGTGGAGCAGATTCGAGGCGATTTCCAACCCTACGAGATCCGGGAAATGTTTTTCCAGCCAGACAAAGTGGAAGAGCGACTGGACAATCTGGCCTGGAGCCTGGTGCTCTCCGTGCTGATCATCGTGGCGGTGGTGTTTACCGGCATGGGGATCCGCATGGGCCTGCTGGTGGCGTCGATTCTGCCCATGGTGGCGCTGATCAGTGTGGGGCTCTACGACCTGGGTGGCGGGGTTCTGCATCAGATCGCGGTGATTGGCATGGTCATTTCCCTCGGCATCCTGATCGACAACGCCATTGTGATTGTCGAGAACATCCAGGGGCATCTGGATGACGGTATGCGCCGCCTGGATGCTCTGCGTACGGCGGTCAGTGAACTTGCCGGGCCGCTGGGGGCCTCCACCGGCACCACTCTGGCGGCCTTTGCGCCGCTGTTGCTGTCCAAGGGTGGTGCCGCTGATTTTACCCGGGGCGTGCCGGTGATGATCATGCTGACTCTTTCGGTCAGCTACCTGCTGGCGATCTCCGCTGTTCCCCTGCTGGCCGCGAAGTTTCTGACGCCCCGACGGAATGCCGGGGCCGGCCGGCTGATGGGCCTGGCCCGGTACCTGGGTGGCCTGGTTTCCCGACACCCGCGTCGCCTTATTGCCGCAGGCGCCATTCTGGTCGGGCTCAGTCTGGCCATGACCCCGTTTATGGCCCAGCAGTTCTTTCCCAATGCCGATCGCCCCAGGGTGATCGTGGAAGTCTATCTGCCGGAAGGTACTGACCAGGCCCGCACCGCCGAAGCCGCGGCCAGGCTTGAACGGGCGATTCGCACGCAACCGGATGCCCTGGAGGTACACCGGTTTGTGGGCTTCACGGGGCCGGCGTTCTATTACAACCTTCAGCGCGCGCCGCAGGCGCCCAACCGTGCCAGACTGGTGGTGACCACGCCCACCCTGGCAGACACCACGGCGATGATTCGCCGGATTCGTGGCCATGTGAGCGAGCACATGCCGGAGCTGGATGTCACCGTCGGCATCCTTGGCCAGGGGCCGCCCCGGGCCGCGCCGGTGGAGGTCCGGGTCTATCATGCCAGCGACGACACCCGGGTGCGGGCCACAGAGCAGATCTTCAGCATCCTCCGGGGTGTCGAAGGCACGGTGGATGTCCGGCACGACCTGGACATAGGCGTACCCAGCATTGCTATCAACGTGGATGACGCCAGCGCTGCCCGATACGGCCTGACCCGGGCAGACGTGGCCCGCAGCCTTTACGGCCAGAGCTTCGGCATAGTCGCAGAGCGCTACCGGCAGGAGGACGACCCCATTCCCCTGGTGCTTCGATCCCGTGAAGGCACGTCACTGTCGCTTTCGCGCCTGCTGTCCGTCAATATCTATAACGACCGTGGCGATGCCGTGCCTCTGGCGGCCATTGCCAGCGTGGAAACCACTTGGGAGCCGGCGGTCCGTTACCTGCGGGATGGGGTACGCATGAACACCGTCACCGCCAACCTGGAAACCGGTTACAGCTTCAGTCAGGCCCTTGATGGGCTCTATGCCACACTTGAGGAAACGCCACTTCCGCCGGGTACCCGCATGGAAATGGGCGGCGATGCCGAAGGCTCCGGCGAGGCCAACAGCGCGTTGCTGACGGCTGCGCCTATTGGCATCCTTTTACTGCTGTTCTTCCTGCTGCTGCAATTCAATTCCTTCCGCCGGGTAGGCATCATTTTGCTCACGGTACCGCTGGCCACGGTCGGGATCTTCCCGGGCCTGGTGCTGTCCGGTTCGCCTTTCGGCTTTCAGTCGTTACTGGGGGTGATTGCTCTGGTGGGTATCGTGGTGAACAACGCCATTGTGCTGCTGGATGTGATGGACCGCGAGCTGGAAAAAGGAAGCATGATTCGGGATGCGGTACGCCGCGCAGTCGAGCAACGCACCCGCCCGATCCTGCTGACCACGGCAACCACCGTCGCCGGCCTGTTGCCGCTGGCATTTTCCAGCTCCACGCTCTGGCCGCCCATGGCCTGGGCCATTATTTCCGGATTGCTGGCATCAACGGTGCTGACCCTGCTGGTGATCCCGGCGGTGTGCACCCAGTTGATCAGCGTCAGAGTGCCGGAACCTGAAAACGCACCTGCCTGATGTGAAGTTGGGGTCAGAAGAAAAGTTCATCTGACCCCATTTTCTTCTGACCCCGTTTTCGGGCGGATCATCAGGCCAACCCGGTGGCCCACCGGAACCTCCCGGTTGGGAAACACAATCGCCTCGGGGGCATGGCCAACCCGGTAACGGGTGTCATCATCTTCCCAGATCACAGTGCCGGGCTGGTACTCGGTGAAGTTGGCCACATCGTCCGGGATGTGAAACCGGAAGTTCTTGCCGGTATTGAGAATCTCATGGACCACCTCGAACACCGTCAGGTGATCGAACGGCGGCTTGCGCGCCGGCGCTGAAAGCCCCCGGAAACGCCGCCCCAGCGCATCCCGGATGCCGGAAAACTGGCTCAGATCGTTCTGTCCGAACGGTCGGACCTTGCCCAGTTCCACCGTAAAGCTTTCCGCCTTCAACACCGACGAGGTAAACGATGAAAACGTCGTGCCCGGCTTATGTTGGAGCAGCAGGGTTTCCACCTCCGCTTCCAGAAGAAAATCACACTGATCAACCGGCACCTGCCGCCCGGCAACAAAGGGATAAAGAGCGAACCGCTCCCGATGCGACGGCCGGATCGCGGTATGCAGATCGTAATGGGACAACGGCTGCGGATTGGCCATGGCAAACTGCCGGCAGGCCTCCTCAAGAAACTGTGCCCGTGCCGCTTCCGCGAGCCCGCTATACTCGCTTCGCCCATGGGCAGCGCTGAACAGCCGGTTCAGGTTTGCTTCGGTAAACCGCTGTCCGGCGACCATCGCCGGTGGGTTGCCAAGAATCAGCAGTAACGGACAGGCGGGTTGCCACTCACCGGCGAGCAGTTCGGAAACCAGACCATTGAGCACCTCAATCGGCGCCGTCTCATTCCCGTGCACGCCAGCAGAGACAATGATGGCCTCGTTATTCGGATTGCTACGGCCAGCCGGCGGAACAATATCCAGAACCCCGACGGCTTTCCGGCTTACGCGGGTTCCGTCCGGAAGGTGGGTTTTGGTCTCCGAAAGGTCCAAGCCGGCGTTGTCCAGGGTGTGGGACAGCCAGTCAGAAGATTGTCCGAAAAGATCGGTGATGGCGGGCATATGGACTCCCCGAAAAGGCTATGAGGGTGGCTGGCCGGGAAGGCTCCGGCCAGCCGCCCAGGCCCCAAAGTCTGAATCAGGAGCTAACCGGCTTCTGATGCTTCAGCAAGTGGTTTTCGAGTTTGCGGAAGGCAAACACCAGGGTAAAGGTCAGCACCATGTAACACAGAGCGACAAAGATGAAGGCATCAAAGGGCGCGTAAAACCGCGAATAGATGTTCCGTGCCGCCCCGGTAAGATCCACGATGGTCACCACGCTGGCAATGGCGCTGGAGTGCAGCATGAAAATCACCTCATTGGAGTACGCCTGAACCGCCCGCCGCGCGGCACTCGGAAGTACAATGCGGCGCATCCGCATGGCCCAGTTCATGCCATAGGCCTTGGCGGCCTCAATCTCGCCGTGGGGCGTTGATACAATCGCGCCGCGGATGATTTCAGTGGTGTAGGCGGCGGTATTCAGGGTGAACGCCAGCAGGGCCGGGTAAAAGGGCTCCCGGAAAATTTCCCACCAGAAAGTATCCTGGATGCCGGGAATCTGGGCAATGCCATAGTAGATAATGTAGAGCTGAATCAGCAGCGGGGTGCCACGGAACAGGTAGGTGTAAATCCACACCGGCCCGGAAACAAACGGGTTCTTTACGGTGCGGAGAATGGCCAGCGGCACCGCGCAGATCAGGCCGATCACCAGTGACAGGAACACCAGTTGTACTGTGTTCACCAGCCCCTGCCAGTACTCCATGAGCGTCATGGGGGTGAAGATTTCGTTCTGGTTCAGCCACTGGATGATAAAGTCGGGGATAAATTCCGGCATGCCTTATCCTCCCTGAACCACGCCGACATTGGCGCGCTTGTCGAGCCACTTGATAAACAGCTCGGAAATGGCCGTCAGCGACAGGTACACGAACGCCACGGGGATAAAGAAATGGAACGGCATGCGTTCGGCCTTGGCCGCCTCTTCCGCCACCCGGACCATGTCCGTCAGGCCGATGATCGAAACCAGGGCTGTGGTCTTGAGCAGCACCTGCCAGTTATTGCCGATACCCGGCAGGGCATGGCGCATCATCTGGGGAATCATGATGCGCCGGAAGGTATGCAGGCGAGTGAATCCGTAGGCCCGCGCCGCTTCAATCTGGCCGGATTCCACCGCGAGGAAGGCTCCCCGGAAGGTTTCCGTCATGTAGGCCCCGAAGATCAGCCCGATGGTGATAACACCGGAGATGAAAGGATCGAACTGAAAGAAAAAGTCGATTTCGTACTGCGCCCAGAGATAATCCGAGATCATGTTCACCACAACCTGTCCGCCATAGTAGAACAGCATCATCATCACCAGATCAGGGACGCCCCGGATCAGTGTGGTGTAGGTGGTGGCAATACCAACGGCAAGGCGGTTGCCGGATAGCTTGGCGGAGGCGCCTATCAGGCCGAGGGTCAGGGCAAGAGTCAGGGAAAGAAGCGCCAGTTCGATGGTGACCACCGCTCCGTCCAGCAGTTCCGGTCCATAGCCTTTCAGATCAATCATGGGAATGTCCGGTAATCGAGAGTCCGGTAATCAGGGGCGGCCCGCAGGGCCACCCCAAGCAGGTCTTTACATCTTGATGTCGTAGTTGAAGTACTTCTTCATGATCTCGTCGTAGGTGCCGTCTTCCTTGAGCGTTGCCAGAGCGGCATTGACGTCTTCAGCCAGATCGGTGTCACGCTTGCGCATGGCAACGCCTACGCCCTGACCGAGCTTGACGGGCTCGCCAACTTCCTTGAAGCCTTCCTTGCTGAGAATGGTCTGCTCACCGACCGGGTAGTCAACAAAGACCACGTCCAGGCGCTCGCCCTCAAGATCCAGCACCATGTCATCCGCCGTGGTGTAACGCTTGATGGTTACAATGCCACCCATGTTTTCGGTGACGTAGGTGTCCATGGTGGTGCCGCGCTGAACGCCAACCACTTTACCTTCCATGGCCGCCATGTCGGTCACATCGGTGCTGAAGTCTTCACGGGCGAACCAGCCACCGGGGGTGTTGTAGTACGGCTCGGAGAACAGGACCCGCTCGGCGCGCTCTTCGGTGATGGACATGGAAGACATGATCAGATCGAATTTGCGGGCCAGCAGGCCCGGGATCATACCGTCCCATGCCTGGATCACGAATTCGCAGTTGGCGTTCATTTCTTCACACATGGCTTCGGCCAGCTCGACTTCAAAGCCGGTCAGTTCGCCGTTTTCGTCCTTGTACTCAAACGGTTCGTAGGGCACGTCGAAGGCGATACGCAGATTACGTTCCTGGGCGCTTGCGCCGCCGGCGATCAGGGCCAGGGCACAGCTTGCTGCAACAATCAGTTTGTTCATGTGTCACTTCTCCCGTGGTTTGCCTTGTGGGCTTTATTTTTCGTGGATATCTGCCTATCCAACGTC
>Ga0247720_100617_pt1 | contig 11054 bp, 13 predicted proteins | sample MSEWel2015_12_15_FD_189078 | JGI IMG/M metagenome (GOLD analysis project Ga0247720, IMG submission 189078) | Subsurface sediment microbial communities from gas well in West Virginia, United States - MSEEL Well Study Marcellus 3H_2015_12_15 | ecosystem: Environmental > Terrestrial > Deep...
GTTTTAAAGGAATATTATTTATATTTAAGCACCACCCACTCTGGGGAGGTATTTGAAAAATATACCTAAAAAATCAGTTATATTCAGCAACTAAAGCTGATTTTGTATAAAAATTTTTGACACTACGATAAAGATGATGAGGGATTATCTATGACACACAAAGAACGAGAACAGCAATGGAAAGTCAGAATTGAGGCATATAAAGCCAGCGGTTTAAGTAAAGAGGCATTCTGCAAATAGCACAACATAAGCGTAAGACAACTACTTCAAACAACGGGAATTACCCGAATCGGTGTTTGCCTTATTAATCGATGCCTATCACTGTAAGATAAAAGATGGCTCAAAAGTGAAGAAAGCCGCATGCTAGATAGTCCTTGGCATCGATATGGAAGGTAAAAAAGACATCTTTGGTCTTTACACCTTCTTCGGCAAAGAAAATAGAGCCGATTGGAACAAGGTCTTTGAAGACTTGATAAATCAAAGAACTTAATAAAATAAAGTTTTCTTCTTCGTTTGACGAAGTTGCTCAAAAATTTCACGACCTCTGCAGCAGATTTAAAGATAGATACGGCCACTACATGAACCTTCTTATGGAGAAAGCAATTTGGCCTTTACTAAATATCCTGAACCTTTAAGAAAACATATTTATACTACCAATGGTGTGGAAAGTGTTAATAGCCGGATTGAGAAAATTCGCATAAGATCGGGTGGATACTTCAATTCAGTTGAAGTACTAGACAATATATAATATTTGCAGAGAGAAATCTAAGGCGGACAAAATGGGAAAAATCGGTATCAATGATAAATGCTCACATTTATGAAATACAACAAATTTTCCAGTTACGTTTACTTTAAATTAGACACAAAATTTTTAACAAGTCTCTCATGCTTAATTTCCCTGCTGATAATACTTGGAGTTCTGCCGAGCTATCTTGCAATATATCGCATACTTTTACCCTCTTTAAGTAGAGCTACAATTTGCCCTCTTTCATAAGCATTTGGGTGTTTAAAAGAACGTTTTGTTGTGGTACAATTACGTTGAGCCATAGTGAGACCTCCCTGTATGGTTGGTTTTTGTGGGTATTCTATATCATACAGGGCTTCTCACTATATGTTTCTATAATTTTTTGGGGTGTTGAATTTAATCTTCCAACGACCCATTAATACATAGTTAGAGGTGAAATTTATGTTTCTTCGTTCTGTTAGAATCAAAAACTATAAGTGTATAGAAGATACTGGGGTTTTTCGATTGGATAAAGTAACTTGTCTTGTTGGCAAGAATGAGTCAGGAAAGAGTGCTATTTTAGAGGCGCTATATAAACTTAATCCGGTTGTAGCTGATGAAGGAGATTTCGATGATGTCATTGAATATCCCCGGCGGCGTTGGTCACTATACCGTGAGAAAAGAGAGACTGATCCGGATATTGTTTTAGAAACCGTGTGGGAGTTAGATGATTCCGATCAAGAAATTTTAACTGAAAAATTTGGTAATAAGGCATTGTCAACGAAGGAAGTTACCATTACAAAAGGTTACGATAACACATTAAACTGGGAAATTTCTTATAACGAAGGGAACATCCTGAAATATGTACTTGAGAATTCGGGTTTGTGTAAAGAAGAGGTTGATGCATTGAAAGAAATTTCAACGATTGAAGAGCTTATTGCTTACCTTGAAGGTAAATCGAATCGTTCAGAACGCGAGAACTTATTTCTTGAAAATCTTATTAAAACGTTTCCTAAAAAAACCGTATTTTCTGGTGTAAAAAACATTTTACAAAATCGACTTCCTAAATTTGTATATTTTCCAAATTATGAGCGTATGCGAGGTAGAGTGGCTCTCCATGATCTTGTTAATCGCAAAAACCAAAACAAGTTAGATCTAAGTGATCGCATCTTTCTGGCTCTGTTAGATCTCGCAGGAACGAGTATAGATGAAATAAATAAAATCGGTACTTTGGAGCATTTGTATGCAGAACTTGAAGCTGTTTCAAATCGAATTACTGAAACGATTTTTCACTACTGGAGTCAGAATAGGCACCTTGAAGTTGAGTTTCGATTAGATCAGGGACGACCAGGGGATCCTCCTCCCTTTAATCAAGGGTTCATTTTCCAAACTCGCATTCGTAACAGTCGACATCGTGTAACGGTGAACTTTGAAGAGCGAAGCACAGGGTTTATTTGGTTTTTTTCCTTCTTAGTATGGTTTTCGCAGCTACAGAAGTATTATGGAAAGAACTTGCTTCTTTTACTCGACGAGCCCGGTCTCAGTTTGCATGGAAGAGCACAGCAGGATCTCCTGCGGTATTTTCGTGAACAACTTGCGCCGTATTATCAAGTAATCTATACTACTCATTCTCCGTTCATGATTGACCCGGAGGCACTTCTTTCCGTTCGTATAGTGGAAGACGTAGTCACTTCGTCTGGAGAAGTTCTAGGAACAAAGGTACGGGAGGATGTGTTTGCAACAGAATCTGAAACTGTGTTTCCTCTTCAGGCTGCCTTGGGTTACGATATTACTCAAACGCTCTTTGTAGGAAAGAACGTTCTCCTTGTAGAAGGTCCGTCAGATTTCCTTTACTTAAAGTGGTTTTCATCTGAATTACAACATCAGAACAGAGAAGGTTTGGATCGCCGATGGGTTATTACACCTTCGGGAGGAATAGATAAAATTGCATCTTTTGTGGCTCTTTTTGGCGGTAATGAGATTAATATAGCAGTTATCACTGATTTCCATTCTGGGTTAAAAGGCAAGATTAAAAGCCTAACTGAACTTTATAGGTTAATAGGTGTGTTTACAGTGAACTCTTACTTGGGACAAGCGGAAGCAGATATTGAAGACCTTCTTGGCCGAGAATTTTATTTTGCACTGGTGAACCGGTGTTATAATCTCAGTGACGAATATACACTAAATCCTAAAAAAGAACCCAAGAATTTGCGAGTAGTGAAAGAGGTCGAAGAGCATTTTAGAACGCTACCCCCTGATTTTCCTGAATTCGATCACTATACTCCAGCAGCCTATTTGGTTGAAAATGGCAAAGATTTGAGGAACGAACTTCCTGGATTAAACTGTGCCTTGGATAGATTTGAGCAGCTTTTTAAAGATCTAAATAAATTGTTAAGATAAAAACGCAAAAAACAAATGTTTTAGAAGAAGGTTAGCTTATAAAAGCCAGGGTGGTTAAATTTAACATCGTTGATGATGGATTATTTAACATCCGCTATAAGTACGTGAAAGATGGTAAATATAAAGATTTACTGCTAAACATGTGGGTGAAAGAGGTGGAGCACTCTTTTTTAGAAGTATCCCCAGCGTTTTGGGATCGCATTCCTGCCGCATAATATCCCCTTTGCAGATAATGGGATGATTATATAGCGATGACAGTTTAGCCAGCTTATAAAACTTGTATTTATCCTGCATGTACAGAGCATCAATGTCTCTGTACAGGTTTTTGTTTTCGGCAAAAGCTTCCAGCAAAAACGGCAGCATGTTGATTTGGTTGCTCATAAAATACACCCTCCGTCCTATTCTTCCCATAGCTCCTCCATAAGCTCCCGAATTCTTTTTTTGCGTTCAGCAGTTGCTTTTTTGTCTATTTCTATAAGCAGCACATCGCCTTCTTTTGCGCCAGGTGGTACAAGAGAGCGCGGGAGGTTGGCGGTTGACCTGTCCTCCAGCTCAACCACGGCATAATCGCCCTCAAACCTGTCTATGATAACTCTCATGAGCAACACCCCTTTTTATTGCGGCGGTTTGCATATCTTGCAAGGCTCATAGCCTCTCTGCTTTGCCTCGCTCAGGCTGATGGGTATGGAGCTTGTCCGCAGCGATGAACATCCTTCTCTGTGATACTTGCTCCCGGTTTTTGTAATGTAGACCGTTATGTCGTCACGTGTATCATTCTGGTTATTTTTGGTGTCGGAAACTGTCGTGCTGCCGGTGTTCGTGCTTGTGTTGACCGGGCTGGGCTGTTTGTTGAACGAAATGCTTTTGCCATCGGATGTTGCAATTATAGTACCCGCTTCATCGGTCCTATACACCTTAATACCGCGTTCGGCAAGTTTCGACAGCGTTTCAGGTGCAGGGTGTCCGTATTGATTGTTAGCTCCCACACATATGACTGCATACCTTGGTGATACGGCATCCAAAAATCTGGTGGTTGTAGAAGTCTTGCTGCCGTGATGGCCAACCTTGAGCACATCCGATTTTATGTTATAACCCTTTGCCAGGATTTCTTTTTCAGAGGTCTGCTCGGCGTCTCCGGTAAAGAGGAAAGATGTGCTGCCGTATGTTAATCTGACAACGACGGAATAGTCATTGAGGTTTTTGTAGCTGCTGCTGTTCGGTGCGAGTATGGTAAAACTGGTATTGCCCAGCCTGTATTCGGTTCCCGGTACGGGTGCGGTGATTTTGAGGCCTTTGTTCCGGATGGTCAGCAGCAGGTTCTCAAAAGTGCGAGTGGTGTGTTCCACTTTTGGCATGATTAGCTTGCCTATATCAAACGCGTTTATGACATCGGCCATTCCGCCGATGTGATCGGCGTGCGGGTGCGTTGCAATTACAAAGTCCAGTCTGTTAATTCCCAGCTTCTTTATGTAACTGACTATATCGGGGCCGTTTTCGGGATTGCCTGCATCTATGAGCATAGCTGAAGTGCCGTCTTCGATAAGTATACAGTCTCCCTGTCCCACGTCTATGAAATGGACCTTCAGATTGGCGGCGGGCTTTTCTGGTGGCTGCGGTGTAGCAACAACCGCTGCCGATTCGGCATTTTTCGAGCTTTCCTGGTCGTTTTGCTGGCTTTGCTGTTCTGCTTCATCTTTTGCGGGTTCCGTATCAGATGAGTCTACTTCTTCCTGCTTATTGGGGGCTTCTTCTACTTTTTCGACCTCTTTCGACTGTTCTGGCGCATTTTCTACTGCAGAGTTGTCAGAAAATTCAGTATTATTTTCCGTTACGGCAATGTTATCGAGCTGGTTGCTGGGTTGTTGGTTGGCAGGTTGTTCTGCTGCCAACTGGTCGTCCGGTGGGGAAGGGGTGATGGCGAGGCCAGTAATCATGAGCACCAGGGATACCAGAAGAACAATGGCCGCGCTTTTCTTTTTGCGTATCAGGTCAATTATTGAGAAAACGAAAAATGGAGCGGCCAAGAAAAACAAAAAAATGCCGACACCTGCTCCCAGCATAAGCAGGGTAAAGAGATAATACAGTAAGGCGATGATATTTTTCCAGTTGGTTCCGCTCCTGAATCCGGGGATATATTGGAGGATTTTTTGCATTTGTTACTCCTCCCTTTATGTAGTTACTATGATTATACCACATTTTTCAATGTCCGTCTATTGCCATGAGCAGCTTTCTGTGGTAATATAAACACGTAAACGAAAGAGTGGGAGGGTGTAAACTGTGGAAAAATATTATTCCACAGAGGATGTTGCCGAAATTTTAGGATTCAAAGAAAAAACTGTACGGGAATGGTTAAGAACGGGTAAACTTAAAGGAAAAAAAATAGGAAGATTGTGGCGGGTTAAAGAGAGTGATCTGGAAGAATTTATTAACAACACAGAAAATTATCTAGCAAGATTTAAGGAAAGAAAAAATGAATCGATAGAGAAGTAAAACTCATTGTAAAGTAAAGGCTTGGGACTGAGTCTCAATCAGTCCGTAGAGCTGGACCGGCCCGACCTAAAACCCCCGGAGTTGGAAGCCGCTGCGCGGATGCTGGGGAGTAGCCCCTATATCCGTATAAATTTCCTTCTATGAAAGGGGAAGCCCACCCCTTTTAAGGGTGGGAGGAGGTCACACAAAACTTGAGTTGAAATAGGCACAAAGAAGGGGAAGATATGATGCCTGGACAAAAATTAGACCTGACTACTCTAGAAAACTGGTTATGGGAAGCTGCCTGTAAGATTCGCGGCCCGGTGGATACGCCAAAATTCAAGGATTACATTTTGCCGCTTATTTTTCTAAAACGTCTCTCCGACGTGTTTGAAGACGAAATAAATTATCTGGCCGGTGAGTTTGGAAGCGTTGAATTGGCCTGGAAACTTGTAGAGGAAGCATATCAGCATGAACAATCCATAGTGCGATTTTATCTTCCGCCGGAAGTGCGTTGGAACGAAAAACGAAGAAGACTCTTAACAGAAGCGATAAATGAGTACCTGAGAGAAATCGGGACGGATTGTTTCAATGTATAACAAGTTCACCTTCGCTCAACGGCTTGTAACACAGCATAAAAGGTTTGCGCTTTACAGCACTCACCCAAATCTTTACTTCACAAAAACTTCTTTTATGCTGGAAACGTTAGGCGACATCGGCATACAACCGATCAGAAACGGAGGTGTGATATAATGAATAAATGGGACAAAAATGTTCCTGTGGAGGAAAGCCCCTATTATTGGAAAGGAGAACCAAAAGTCTTTGAAAGACAGGTGGACTTAAATCCATTGACTGTTTTGGATCTGTTTTCAGGAGCTGGTGGATTGTCTTTGGGCTTTGCAATGGCGGGATTCAATGTGGTCCTTGGAATAGACATTCACAAACCTTCAATGGAGACATTTCTTCACAATCACAAAAAAACAATAGGTATTTTGGGAGATATAAGAAAAATACCAGACAACCTGGTTCTTGATCTCCTGAAAGGAATTGAAGTGAAAGTCCTAATGGCGGGAGTTCCTTGTCAAGGATTCTCACTTAACAACAGAAAAAGGAATCCAAATGATCCTAGGAATTATCTGTTTTGGGAATTCATAAGGTTCGTTAAACTGTTAAAACCGGATTTTCTTGTCCTGGAGAATGTCTCTGGGATGAAAAACACAGCAAATGGCAGCTTTGTGGAGGAGATAGAGAAGCAAATCGTAATTGCGGGAGAAGAAAGTGGTAAAAAGTACAGAGTTGAGCACAGAATTCTAAATGCAGCTGATTATGGCGTTCCACAAATCAGAAAAAGATTGATATTCCTTGCGAGTGCTAAAGGGTATCCAATAGCCTGGCCAGAACCCGAGTTTGGAACTCCTGAGCGACCATACAGAACTGTTTTCGATGCAATAGGTGATCTCCCTTCTCTTCAGCCGGGCGAAAGGAAAAGTTTTTACACAACCCAGCCCCAAACGGAGTATCAAAAATTGATGAGAGAGGGAAGTGTTGTTTTGTTAAATCATGAGGCTCCTAAGCACCCGCAAAGCACCATCAAGAAAATAAAAAACACAGAACCAGGAAAACCCATATATCCAAGATTCACACAAAGAATAAGGTTGAGTTGGGACAAACCAAGTCCCACCCAAGTTGCTGGTGGCATACGACCACAGTTTCAATTCGGACATCCCAGCGATCCGAGAGGGCTAACGGTGAGGGAGAGAGCTCGTATACAAAGTTTTCCGGATTGGTACCAGTTCTTTGGAGGGATTGTTCAGGGTAGGGTTCAAACTGGCAATGCAGTTCCACCACTTTTGGCGAAGGCCATAGCTGAGAAAATAAAAGAGGTGATCAATCGATATGGATAATGTGGATGCATCCCCTGAAAAAATCGATTTTTTTGTTTATAACATTATGGAGTGGGGGAAGAAAAATAAAAGGCACTTTGTTTGGAGGGAGAGAAACGATGAATTTTTTGTGGTGTTCATTTCGGAATTCTTTTTGAGGAAAACCAAGTCTGAAACTGTGGATAGTTTTCTGAGAAATGTTTTTTTGAAAAAGTATAGGACATTTTGTGATATTGCACATGAAAATGTGGAAAATTTAAAGGGCTTTCTTAGACCGTTGGGATTACATAACCAAAGAGGAATTGCATTGAAAGAAATTGCTACTGTGCTCTGTAAAAAAGGTGAACTCCCATCATACGAAGAAATTCTCGAACTTCCGCATTGTGGGAGATATATTGCGAATGCCGTGGAGTGTTTTTTTCGCAAAAGGAAGAGGGCAATAGTTGATCACAATATTGAAAGAGTGTTCAACAGGTTTTTTTCAGTTCCAAAAGCTGTTGAGATTCACAAAGCAGAATATCTGTGGAATTTTGCCAATAAAATCCTTCCAAGTGAAGATTTCATGAGCTATAATTATTACCTTTTAGACTTTTCCGCTTTGGTTTGCAGACCACGCAAACCACAATGTGTTTCATGCCCGTTATCTGAGAAATGTGACTTTTATCTTAAAAAACAATCACCAGGGAGATGAGATCATGTTTAGAATATGGTACAGCACTCAGGATCTGGCAGGCTGGTTGATTCAAAACACCAATTTGCGCCATTATCCTTACAATTTGAGAAGACTAGCGGAGAGCGATGCGAACAAACCCAGTGAATTCCACAGAATGCCTGGGCATCTGAAAAACATTCTGTATTTGGATGCTCCAGATCTGATCATAGAAAAAGATGGTGATCCGATAGTGACCATTGAAGTCTCGAAAGAGGCAGGGACAGGCCATAATGCTTTCCAGAGATTTGCCAGAATTGCAGCAGCTGTGGAGAACGGCGTTCCTGCAGTATACATTTACCCGGAAGCCACTTTCATAACAAGACAAACTTCTCAGCGATGGGATAGAATAAACCCGAATATTTTCTATGCCATGGAACGTTTAATGCAGATATACAACATACCTGCACTACTGTTCTATCACCCAACATATTACAGAACTCATTTAAAAACAAGCCCGCCAAATGTTCACCTCAAGGGGTTGAAAAATGATCAAAATTTTCCCTCATCTCCCGACTCAAATGATCCAGAGATGGGGATGTTTTTCGAACTGATCAATCTGATTATTTCAAGAAGTCTGAGGGGGTATGTCCCTCTTCCACTCATCAATGAAAGGTTAGTTGTTAATAGAAGAAACTGGATGCAACATGAATACAACAGCAAAGGTGGTCCCAATGGAAAATGGTCTCCAGACACCTCAACAGTTACTATCCCCACTCAAGCCCTTTTAAATTTCCTGAAACAGTTCACTTCTGAGAATTATGTGTTTGGTGATCTTTTGACTTCCAGAGATGAAACTGTTGTTTACCAAATTGATGCAAAATTCCGTGGAGACCCATATCCAGGAGTATTATCTGCTCTTGATTACATGAGGTGTCGCGTTGGGAAAACATATGAGGACCGAGATAAGAACCTTGTTCTTACGTGGGGACAAGTTCAGTACAACAGCGCAAACCAGTCTATAATGGTGACCTCCTCAAAGGGCAGTTCGATTGACGATTTCATATCCTCACTATCTTCAGTTAGGGGTCAAACAAGGTGCTTGCTGGGGACGACAACCTTTTCTGCATTGAGAGACTTTGAAATTCCAAGATATTACATGCAGGCGAGATACGGATGCATGTTCACAAAAGTTAAACACATAAGGGTTTACTCTTTCTTTGCTGATGCAATACTCTTCCCAGATGGAGCTGTGTGGAGGGAGGGATGATGAGGGAAGAATTCGTAACAAAATCAATTTTGGGATTTCTCAAGACAAAAGGATACTCCATTATATCCTTTGATTTTCCTCAGAGCGGAACAGGGATTCTATTACACCCAGATATACCTCAAGATAAGAATGGAGGCATTAAACCCGACATAATTGCTTCAAAGGGAAGATTTCTGCTGATCATGGAAAATAAAGAAAGGTATTGGAAAGATGATTTTGAAAAACTTCATAGGCTGAAAACATGTGTTGATTATACTCGAGATTTAAAGAAACTTCATAGTCAGTACAATACGACTTTTCTAAAAGTCGGTGTGGGAATCCCAAATAACAAAAAGACAATTGAAAAAGCACTTGAAAGCGGAAGATTGGTTGACTTTATTATAGTTGTGGATGAACACGGAGATTGCAAAGTGATTTTTGGAAAGGTGTGATTCAATACTGCTGTCGCCTAACAGCGGGTATACAGTTTGCTGTGCTCACCCAACCTCTTTGCTCTCGTTTTCAGGGCTTAGCATACCCCTTGAGCATCGAAGAATTTTTTGCCTTTCCGATGTAGGCAGTCAGGATTCTGTGGACTTCTTTGTCTTTGAATTCGGGATACAAGGATATGTAAGAAAGCATAGGCCTTCCATTAAAGACCATTAAAGAAAACATGCTCTGTCTATGGTTCTCCTATGAACTGCAATAATTCCCTATTGCTTCAATGGATAAAAAGTGTTTTTTGCAACTCTGGCCATTTTTGTTTTACAAAATACAATTGGGGAGGGAAGAATATGATACCTAAATCAGTAGAAGAACAATTGCTTTTTTCAACCTTACGTCTAGAACTTTTATCCGAAGAAAATAAATTGCAATGTATCGGAACTGGATTTCTCTTAAGTGCAAAACTAAATGAACAGCAATCCATATTACTTCTCATTAGCAATAAACATGTTCTAGAAAGTGGCAAACGCATCCGTATTCTTTTTCACAAGAAAAGTCCGAATGATTTAGGTCCAGAGCTGGGAAGAACCTATGAAGTCTGCTTAAATCATACGTCGTTATTGATAGAGCATCCTGACCCTGATATAGACATTGCCTGCTTAAACATTTCCTATTTTATTAATAATCTGCTTAATGAAATATACTTTAAATTTGTGGATGAGTCACTATTGGCTAGTTTTGATGAAGAAGAATTAGATATAGCTCAGAGGGTATTCTTTATTGGATATCCAGACGATAGATTTGACTACGTTCATAATTTACCTATCGTAAGAGCAGGAATAATTGCCAGCCATCCTAAGATAGATTTTAACGGTAAAAAACAATTTATTATTGATGCTCAAGTGTTTCCAGGTTCAAGTGGTAGTCCAGTAATAATTAATCTTACTTACGAAAATTATAAAAATCGAATTGTACTTGGGGAACACAAAATTAGATTGTTAGGTATAGTATCGGCAACGATGATTAGGTACAATCAACTTAAGGCTCTTCCTACTAACTTATCAAATTTAGTTAGCACAGAGACGATAGGACTTGGAATAGTATTTAAGTGTCACCGCCGGTGTATAATTGACCCAGGAGCAACGAAAAGGAATTGACCCACCCCCTGGCGAATTATCCCTCTGATTAATCCTACAAAGAATCGGAGGGAAATAAATGCTAGGGAGTGGATCTATT
>Ga0247720_100618_pt1 | contig 11032 bp, 16 predicted proteins | sample MSEWel2015_12_15_FD_189078 | JGI IMG/M metagenome (GOLD analysis project Ga0247720, IMG submission 189078) | Subsurface sediment microbial communities from gas well in West Virginia, United States - MSEEL Well Study Marcellus 3H_2015_12_15 | ecosystem: Environmental > Terrestrial > Deep...
ACTTTGATAAAATGGCCTTGCATGGACTTTTAATCAGCTGATGATGGTTAGAGTCCCTAATGGCACACCAATTTTAATATGCGGGCATGGCGGAATTGGCAGACGCGCCAGACTTAGGATCTGGTGTCTTTCGACGTGGGGGTTCAAGTCCCTTTGCCCGCACCACAGTAAAATCAATGGTTCCAAGGTTTTGAAAGTTTTGGAATTCACTATAAACGGGTGTTAGTAATGCAATAGTAATGCAATAAAACAAAAATACATACCCAATCGTTTGTTCCTTTACTGGCCATACACCAGCTTATTACTGTGCAGGTCTTTGTGTTTTATAAAGAAGTAAGAGAAGTATCGTCATTATCGTCATATCGTCAGAATGCAGTATTTTCAAGGCTTTTAGAATGACGATAAAAATTTAATATCGTCATGAATCGTCATAATATCGTCAGTAGTTAAAAATTTTTGTTTTTCTTTGTCATTTATTTTAGCTAATTCAATGTGTTGGGATACTCCAAGTTTAGCAGCTGTTGCTTTACTAATATGAAATAACTATGGAGTTAACAGGACCTAATGGTAACACTGCGAAAGTAAAAACTGGATGGATTGAAGAAAAGGGAACAGGCAAATTCAGATTGATAACATTGTTTGTTGATGAATGATTTGGAGAGTGGTTAGCATGAGAATAAGAGAACTTGATGTTATTAAAACAAAAGATGGACGAGAGGGGACTGTAGTGCATATTTTTGATGTAATTGGATTACCAAAAGCATATGAAGTTGAATTTGATGATGGTGAGTTAGAAACAATCGAGGAAGACAAAATTAGCGAAGTAATTTGGGAAATGCCTGCACATTAACCAACCACCCAACCGAACAGGGTTGAGGTGGTATTTTTATGCCTTCTTATTTATTATCTGTTAGATGAGTATGTTTTATTATTTCTTTCACTTCATCATTTATTTTTTCTGCTATTTGAATTTCTTGTTGAATAGATGGTAAAACAGACGAAATTATTTCGCTTGTTTTATGTCCTCATTTACCACCAAAAAATAAGGCAGGGGGTTGTCCCTGCTGATGGATAAAAGCTGTTTTTATCTGTTGCCTTGCTTATGGACAAGGCTTTTTTCTTTGTTTAAAAGGCTATTTAGGCTTTCCGCTGCAAGCCTCTGCATTTCAGGGGTTACGTGGCTGTAAAGGTCAAGGGTTATTGTTATGCTACTGTGGCCTAAACGTTCCTGCACAATCTTGGCTGGTATCCCCCTCTTTAAAAGTAGGGTAGCATGTGTATGTCTTAAATCATGTAGCCTAACTTGTGGCAGTCCAGCTTTTTTAAGTAGTCTTTGAAAATGCTTTGTGAATTCCCTTGGGTCAAGTGGTGTTCCGTCTGGCTTGCAAAATACAAGGTTGTGGTCTTGATAGGCTTCTCCTAATAATAGCTTTTCCTGGGCCTGTAGCTTTCTGTGGGCTTTAAGCTCCCTGATGGCATCATCGGTTAAAACTACTGTTCTTTGTCCGCTCTTGGTCTTGGTAGTCTCTTCAAGGGTTAGGCTGTTTTTCAATATAAGCAACTGCCGTTTAACCACAATGACACCTTGCTCCAAATCTACACAATCCCAGCATAGGCCTAATAATTCGCCACGCCTTAAGCCTGTGGTGGCCGCCACAACATAGGCCGCATACAGTCTATCATCTTTGGCCACGTCAAGGAATTTGAGCAGTTCCTCTTCTGTTAAGGGCCTCATCTGTTTGTTCTTTACCGCTGGTGGGCTTGTGGCCTCTGCTGGGTTTCTGGGTAATAAGCCTTCTTTTACTGCTTGCTTTAGGGCCTGATGGATGATGGTGTGGCAATAGTGTACCATCCTTGTTGATAGGCCACCTTTTCCGTCAGCTCTGCCATTTTCCAGCTTTTCGTTATAGAAAGCCTGTAGCATGTGGGGTTGTAGCTTGGCCAATGGTATACCACCTAATGCTGGTTTGATGTGTATATCGACAATCGCCTTGTAACTTTCGTATGTGGTGGGCTTTAGCTGGCCCTTTTTGTACTCCTCAAGCCATTTGTCCAGCCATTCGCCAAATGTGGCCTTTGAAGGTTCTATAAAGGTTCCTGTGCGCAATTCCTGTATAATTTCAGTCAGCTTCCCGATAACTTCCTGTCTTGTCTTGCCGTAAAAACTCTTTCGCTTTGGCTTGCCTGTTTGGGGGTCATAGCCAACGGTTACTTGTGCTACCCACAGCCCATCTGAACGCTTGTATATTGTTCCCTCTCCGTTCCCCCGCTTTTTTGACATTTCCCCTGCCTCCTTTTTTATTTTAGTTTTGTTTAATTTGGTATGTTTGCTTATATTTTAGTACAATTTTGTATGCCTGTCAACCAACTTTTAAAATATTGTTATCCTTCGGTATTTGTGCTAAACTATAAGCAAAGATACATGAGGAGGAAATTCTATGGAAAAACTCTACACTCCAGAAGAATTGGCCGAATTGCTTAAAGTTTCTCGTGAGACTGTTTATAACTGGCTTCGCTCTGGCAAGTTAAAGGGTATAAAGGTAGTTAATTTTTGGCGCATTCCTGAAAGTGAATTAAACCGCCTTCTTGGCCTTGATGGCAACAAGCAGGATAAAGAGGAATAATCTTTGGCATCCCCTGGCTAGGATGTTCCCCCTTAAGGCCAGGGGTGCCTTTTTATGGCCATTACCTGAAAGTGAGTATTGCCGTCAAGATTACCTGTACCAGTACCAACAAATAAGTTATCTGCATCAATCTGTTCTGCTTCAGCTCCTGCCACATCAGCTTAAGGTTTTTCATAGCTGATAACCTCCCTTCCACAAGATAGTATATCCTGTGTCATCCTTCAAAGCCGCCTGTATCAAGCCTTGCAGGGGCTGGTAATGCAATTTTAATGCAATTATTGAATTACTACGGTATTGCTCTTCTTAAGATGTTTTGTCTTTATCTGTGGCTTTGGTGTGGTCTGCCTTATAGGGCAATCCGGATTACATCCCTCCAGGGGTGAAAGATAAATCCCTTTTTTCCATAAACATATCTCCCTGGTGCCATACAAACACATAAAACTTTCTTTTGGGTCTTTCTTGGCCATTATTTTCCCTCCTTTTATAACCTCCGAATCCTGGGAATTGGGTGTCTAAATTCGGCATACCAGCAAGCCAAAGCCGTGGCAAGTACAAGGTCGTCATGTGCTCCTTCACGCCACGCCTCATAGCTATCATGGGCTGTTTTTATGTCAATCTTCACCTTGAAGTTTAACAGTTCCTCCACAAGGATGGATGATAGCTTAAGCTCTTTGGCCACCTTTATCCTGCCTTCCTGGAAGAGTACCTGAAGATTGGTTACCAAATCCCTCTTTGGTACGTGGTAGCCATCATCATCCTTGTTCACGGTATTGCCTCCTGTGATGGTGATAGCCACCAACGGATTTAAGCCTGCTCGTTTAAGCATATCCACAACGGGGCTTCCTACGCCTGTTTTATCAACCACCAATGTGGTCTTGCCTTTTAGCTGTGGGCTGGTGAAAATGGTCTTCACTCGCTCCACAATGTCGGGGTAGGGTGTGCCCAATGGTGGTCTTTCAATGTGTCTTACATGGTATTCCGCTGGCTTTGGTTCATACATATATTCCTTTTTCTCCACCACAACAATGGCCGTGTAGTCTTGAGCCTGGCCTAAATCAAGGCCGATAATAAACATCATTCACCACCTCCAAACAAGGGTTCTATATCATCGTTTAAGGCCGTTACAACCTGGTCATAGGTGAAGACGCTGTCTTCCGTCTCCACAAACTCGCATAGGTACTCCTGCTTAAACCACCAATCCCCCATGCTTCTACGTTCCTCTTCAAGGAATTCATGGCTTATCCTTGGGCAATCATAGGCCGTTATCTTAATTCGCTCCCATGTATCGCCGCCTTCCGTCCATTCCTTGAAGAAGTGTCCCCTCTTGCCAAAGGGGGTGCTCATCAGTATCAGCCTACCACCGCTAACCGCTAACATGGGCCTAACTGCAAAATATAGGTCGTCTGGTACTCTGGCCGCCTCGTCCTCGATGATTAGGGCCGCTCCTGAAAAACCTCTTATCGTGCCTTCACTTCCTGGCAAAGATACAATCCTGCTTTTGTTCTTCATGGTCAATGATAGCTTGTTATCCTCCACAAGCTCGGGTTGCTGTTCTGATGGCAATGCCTTAAATAAATCCTGTACCTTCCTGAAAAGCTCGCTTGACTGCCTTAAGGATGGACTAACTAAAAGGATTAGGCTTTTGGGGTAGAATAAAGCTCTGTGCAGGGCCAGTATTGCCGCTGTGGTGCTTTTGCCGCTTTGCCTACTGCAATTAAGCAACAACCTTTTACCGCTCCACCTTAAGGCCTGTTCCTGCCATGGGTCTGGGTTGAATTTTAGGGCCTCTTTGGCGAATATTACTGGGTCTAATGCCTGGGCCAAATCACTCATCAGCATTGATTTTCTGCCTCCTTAAGGGCCTGTGCTAGCCTTAAACGTGCTTCTGGATAAGGTTCCAATGTCTTTAGGATAAGCGTTCTCAACTCTATCCATTGAGGATTAACCAGTATATTTATTGTGGTACCTTCCTGTAGTTCGCCTTGTAACCTGGCCAGCAACTCTAAACATCCCCTTGCTTCCCTGATACCTTGCAGGGCTGTTTTAAGGTCGCCTGCTTGTTCTGCTTTGGTAAGTATGCTTAAAGCTCTATCTCTTAACTCCACAACCTGGTCAAGCAGGGTATCAGCTTTTGCCACCTCCTGGGCCTCCTGTGCCTTAACCATTGTGGTGGGTATATGGCTTTTATGCCTGTAAAGGGCATGATAATTGACGTTGTACTGTTCCGCAATTTTTGCGATATTTTGCGTTTCAAGCAATAACCTGTTTATTTCATCAACTTGTGGGTGTTCGCATATCGTGCATTTCCTGGGCATTAATCCACCTCCCCAAATACTGCGTTGTACGCCTTCTTTTCGTATTCCATGGCATCATTTTCTGCTGCTTCCCGTTCCTGGGGGGTAAATGGTGGGCGATAATGTTTTAACTGCCACAAATGCCTGGCCTCATGTGCCACCGTTAGGGCCGCCTCTTTTGGGGTAAGGTTTGCGTATATCCAAATTACATTTTGGTGAAAACTTTTAGTGAATCCTGAAATGGACTCTGTTTCGAATGATGTAGGCTCAACGCCAGCAATATCCGATAGTAGTTTATCTATTTTCCCAAATAGGGGGTCGTCTTCTATAATCCACCTAATTTCCATCTGTGGTAAGTTTAAATCCTCTTTCACGTATTCAAGCATAGTGTGGGCCGCCAGGTAAACATGTAGGTTCACCTGGCTGGCCTCTATTTCTCTGTACCATTTCTTAGTCTGTGTAGCCATAGCGTTCAAGCTCCTTCAGCCATAGTGAATATTTTGTATCCAGGAATGTGCCGCCGCTGTTTGGGGCTAACCTGAAAAATTTTTGATGGGTTAACTCTTGCCAGCTTAATGCTGGTAACATGCCTGGTAAGCCGCCGAATTCACCTCCTCGCCTGCTCACTAAAAGCCATTGCTCTTCAATTTGTTTGGCCTCTTCGTTTACTTTTACTGCCTCTGCAAGAAGGCTGGCCAGCTTCTTAATGGCCTTTTTATGCTCGTTCCTCAAGCTTTCCGCAACTGCTTCCCTGGCTTCTCTGTCCTTTTGCTTTACGATGTCAGCCTTAACTTTGAGTTCCATCTTTGCTCTATCAAGTGCCGCCTCCAGCTCTTTAACGGTTTTTGTCAGCTTATCAGCTCTTTTCTTTGCCTCTTCAGCTTTTGTTTTTTCAACTTCTCCCAATTCAACCAGTACTGCCATTCTTAACGCCTCTTGTTCAACTTCCTGCATTAAGGGTTTAGCTTTCTGTAATTCACTCTGCATTTTTTGAATTTTAGCCTTTGTTTCCTCATAAGCTTCTCTGGCCTTTTTAAGGGGTTCATACTCGTTAATATCAAAGGTAGCATTTTTCTTGCCTATCATTTGTCATCCCTCCCTTTTTGTAATTCTGTTTGTAGTCTCTCCAAGGTAGTAAGCCACTTTTGGATTTGTTTTTTCAGCTGTTCCTTTTCTTCCTCTGCTTTTGCTGCTTGTTTCCTCAAGCTTAAATTAACATGCCTTAAAAACTCATTAGGATACACAACAATCATCCTCCCATTGCATTATTTTTGCAGTATCCCCTTTAAAAGGGGCTTATCGGCTGATTTTGGAGTCATCCGCAAGAACGATGAATTGGTGGGGCCCGCATATGCTTCACCTCCTAAAACGGAAATGTTCCATCATCTTCAATTTCTATAAAGTCAGCGAAAATATCGTCATCATCGTCATTATCCTCAGAATGCAGTGTTTTCAAAGGTTCCGGGCATGACGATATTTTTTGTTTATCGTCAGGTATCGTCAGGTTATCGTCATCCCTGAAAGCCGCTTCATTGCTGGGTTCCTGACGATATGACGATATTGACGATATTTTTTCTCTCTTTCGCAAAGTAATTGTTCGTTGTGCCTCTGTTCTGCTGCTGTCCACCAATATCCCGTAATCAGCCAACGCCGATTTAATCCTGTTCAGTTTCCGGGCTAGAGTATTAGGTCGCTTCGGCCACGTTTTGTCCTTTTCATTCACGCTGGGTAGTTCATTCAGGGCCTCTAATAACTCGCTAGCCGTTCCCTGCCACTCATCCTTATCAGCCATAAATTCAACGATAGCATTGCCAACAATGTCGCTAACAATGGCTTCTTCAACAGCCTGGGCTATATTCCGCCAATATGCTGCCATGAATTTTTGGCCACTGCCTGGTTCGATGGCCTCCCAAATAGCATATCCCCACATCGCGAAATCTGCCATCCTTGGCAGGGCTGGTAACTTTACATTTGAGTATATTGCCATAGCTTTTGATAGGGTATCAAATATGGCTCCCAGGATATAAGGCCTGTCCTGCTCAAACTCCTGCCAAAATTCGAATTCTGTTTTGCGCTTGCTTTCGTCAATTCGCTCCAGCCTGAAGAGTAGGCTCCTGTCAAGCAAATCATCCCTTGACGCCACCAAGTTAATTCCGTTAAGCATAGGGCAACGCCTAAAAGAGAGAATTACCTCTTCCATGTCAGTATAAAGCTCTCTTTTTGAAATACCACCACCAGTCGCCGCCTGGCAAAGCATATCTGACTGCCATGCACTCAAGCCGTCAAGGTTATCAAAACATGGCGCATAATTTGTCGTTAGCAAGAGGGCCAGCTCATTCTTGTCGTTTGGCAGGGCTATGGTATCCCTTACAGCAGGGTCAACTAATTTGCGGATAACTCGCTGTGCTGTGGTTTTTGCTGCGCCTTTATCCCCATAAAAGACTGGAATAGCATGTGGTATGTCTGGGATAAACATCTGGACGATAGCCGCTATAAGTAAAGTCCAATCTTCCTCGTCATGCAAATTGATATATTTCTTTAGCATCTCCAAGGTTCCATCATGCTGGGGTAGTACCTGGGGGGCCGTGTTCTTGTACCGCCTGAAAAGGATGGGGGGTACATCAACCACTTCCCAGCCTTCTGGAGTGATTTTCACCGCTCTCCATGCCTTATCTGCCAAATCATACCAGAAAGCTCCGCCGTGTTCTGCCACACGCAAGTTAAGATTTATTTGTGGGCCATCAAACATGGCCTTGGCCTCGATAACATTTAGGGCCTGCCTGATAGCCTCATTGTTTGGTGCTTTGCCTTCGTTCTCAAAGAATCGCCTGACAAGGTACTGCTTGAAAAACTTACTCCTCAAAGGCCAAACCTCTCTATGGCCGTTAATGGGTAATACTGCATAGCCATCTTTCAACTCATCGTGGAATAGTAAGGCCTCACTCAAAGCAATCTGTATAAGCTTGTCGGCCTGGCTGGACTTTTTGTTTTCTTGCTCGTCAGTATCATCATTTTGTGGTATAATATTAGCAAGGAAATCCGCTTTCAGCGCCCTAATTGCTTTTAAAACCTCTGCTCTGGTATCCATTTTGCCACCTCCTTTACGACATAGAGTTTCTCCTGGGGTGTACCTTCAAGCAGAAGGTCCAACCAGTATCCAACAAGTGTATGGTTATGGTAAGCTTCTGCTATTACATCCTGCTCAAGGTCTTCAGGAATTTTGGCTTTCAGCTGCCCGTACAGGTGGTATAAGTCGGATAAGAAATTAAATGTTTTGTCGATAATTCCTAGGTACGCTTGATAAAGTCTCTCCTCGTGGATGTGCTTCTCTTGGGCCTGTGTGGTGGCCTTTTTCTTTTTCCTGTGAGTCCTAGTTTTGATGGATATGCCAAAATCCTCGGCCAATTTTTGGGCCGCCTCCAAGGGTTGAAGATAGAAATATTCAGCCACAAAATCTACCACATCCCCATGCCACCCGCAGCCAAAGCAGTGGAGCTTCTCATCCACCAACATGGACGGGTGGCGTTCATTGTGAAAAGGGCATAGGAGCCAGTAACGTCCGCCCTTTCGTATGGGGTGAAGGCCGTATCTTTTCAGGGCTTCAAGTGGAGTAACCTCCTTTTTTACCACTTCGAAAATGTCCTGCATTTAATCTTCCTCCTTTTTCCATGCCTGTAACTCCAGCCATCTCTCAAACGCCTGTTTTGGTACTACAATCCGCTTACCAATCCGAATAGCAGGAAAATCCTTTTGTTTTGCCAGCTCATAGGCTCTGGGAACATTGATGTTTAAAAGTTTCGCAATTTCTCTTACATTGTAAACAGCTCTGTTCTCCACGCTTTCATCCTCCTTTTTGCTCTTGTTTAATTTAGTTTTTTCTGTTATAATCTTAATGTATCAATATCCATGTAGGAAGGTAATGAAACATGAATAAAAAATTTCGCTCCGAAGAAGACGTTAGGGCTTTCCTTGAAAAAAAAGAAAAAGCACCAATCCCCGATATTATATGGGACAAATTAGTGGAAAAGGGCTATGTTCAAGAAGTGCTGGATGGCTACGATGATGCTATGTCTTACCTTATAAAGGAATATAAAAGCCTCAAAGAAGTCCATGATACAGGGGCCAAAAGTGGGGTAAGGGTATATGATGCCAGCAAGCTGTTTATCCCCAAAGAAACACCTTCTTTTACCGAAGAGGATTTGATATACTCAAAGGTTATTGCCTATGAGATTGGGAATTTGCCTTTTCTGAAGGATTTTCGTCGCAAATACCTAAACAATCAGCTTATACCCATCGAAAAAATAGATGAATGGATAAAAGAGATGGCCAAAAAGGATGGCCAGTCAACAATAAATGCCAAAAGGAAAATCAGCAAAATTGAAATAAAAAGTAATGGCGAAATAGTACATTGTTTCGATGAGAATAGCCGCTGGCAGTTTGAAGGGCCTGTCTTGCTTCAATATCCCTCAAGCTCTGGGTGGGCCGAATACGTCCCCATCAATATGGAAGGTGTCCTTGGCTGCTTAAAAACCGTTGCCGAAAGGCTGATAAAACACTACTGCCCAATGTGGCAGGAAGGGCAAGCAGTAGCCTTTATCCTTACAGGATTAGTCCCCTTAATCCCCAAAATAAGAAGTACTGTAACTTTAAACTCTATGGGCATATGCTTTATAACGCTGAAATTCGATGCAAGGTTAACGCCTCAAGAATTGGCCAAACAATACGGCAAACTCCGCAAAAAAATACTGGGTTCAAAGATAGTAAAACCTTTAAGCAAAAAACATTTAAAGTTAGCTGAATTCGTGGTGGACAACAAAAAAGAAGGTATTACATGGGAAAAACTAATGCATTTGTGGAATGAAAAATATCCAGAATGGGCATACAAAAATTATAGGCTTTTTTATCGTGATGGGAATGCCGCAATTAAAAGAATAATGGCAGGCAAAATCGATTATGAAAGCTTCTTCGCTAACATGACCATATCCCAGTAACCTGGCAACTTGAAAGTTTTGGTATTGCTGTTCCTTTTCTTCTTCTTTATATGGCATTCACATTATCCCCTTAAAGTGCAGGATATCCTTTGGACGCTTGCTGATTTTCCCTTTAGAGGTAGGTGGGATGGTAGTGGAGTTGTTAAAGGATTATTATTGGATTTTGCAGAATACTAAAAAGTACAAGGAGATGTTATCACGGTTAGAAGCAGACGCTAAAAAATACAAGCAACAAGGCTTATTGGAAGAGATAGAGGAACTGCAAAACCTCTATAAGGCAAAAATACAGGAAAACCTTGAGAAACAAAAGAAAATAGAACAGGCTATTGAACACCTACAGGGTGTAGAAAAGCAAATTATACTTTTACGATACAAAGAAAATAAAACATGGGAAGAAATAAGCTGTGAAATGAATTACAGCTATTCACAAGTGCATAGGATACACAGAAAAGCATTAAAAAAGCTTGAAGAGAGGTTAAATCAAAAGCACAGATAAAGCGAAATGACGATACCACATCCTAGCAAAAAGCTGGCCAATGACGATAAATGACGATATCATGACGATAAAAAATCAATATAGTCATGCCTGAAGGGCTTGATTTTGCTGGGTTCTGACTGACGATATTTTTCCTACTTCTTTATATGGCGTCCACAATCAAGATGAACGGAATACAATTCCGCTCACCAGCATAGGGGGTAATCCTGCAATGCATGGATGTATTACATTTATCCTCAAACAACAACTGGAAAAATTTCGGAAATGGAAAGTGCTCAAATTGAGCTCTTTCCAAATACAGATAATGGAAAAACAACAAATAAAATGTCTGAAATAACTGTGGTTTTAATGCATTAGTAATGCAATAGTAATGCAATTAGGATAAAAAATCCCCAAAAAAGAGTGAATGAAATGGCAAAATATGTAAGATGAAACGCCTTAAAAGCCTGAAAAATCAAGGTTTTTTAAACTGGAAAAAATGGGATTGAAAGAAGAATATATGACTTAGGATCTGGTGGGGTTTCCCGTGGGGGTTCAAGTCCCTTTGCCCGCACCAGTAAAAATTTCGAGGAATAATATATTTTTGAAAGAAATAATGCAGTAAGCATTATTTTTTTTGTATAAAAT
>Ga0247720_100621_pt1 | contig 10953 bp, 14 predicted proteins | sample MSEWel2015_12_15_FD_189078 | JGI IMG/M metagenome (GOLD analysis project Ga0247720, IMG submission 189078) | Subsurface sediment microbial communities from gas well in West Virginia, United States - MSEEL Well Study Marcellus 3H_2015_12_15 | ecosystem: Environmental > Terrestrial > Deep...
AGCTTAAGCAAAGAGAGGATCTAAAACTTCTTTTTAAGCAGACAAGAAAGCTTTCACCAAAAGACATAAAACAGGTGATTAGGATAATTAAGGCCATCGAGGAAGAAGAAAGCAATGAATGATAAAGGGGGGGGATAATATGTCTCTTGAAATACTGGACAAGCCTCTTATGAAATCTTTACTAGACGGAACTATTCCATTTCATGAGGTTATGTATGCTTATGACATCAGGTTACATATAATTTTTAACCTTCCTTCTTCAGTTTTAGGCTTTACGTACATAAGCGGGAAAGGGAATTATCATATCTTATTGAATGGAAACGTAAACTATAGAACTCAAGTTAAGGTATTTTTACATGAGATACACCACATATTAAACGACATACCTAGTGTGAGTTATTTTATCGGCTTAGATATGGAATATATTGAGTTGGAAAAGGCAGCGGATAATGTGGCTGAAGAGATTTTGGGGCATTATATGGTAAATAATTTTTTATCATCTTAAAAACATAATAGGGGGTATAAATATTGTTAAGTCAAGATATAGCTGATAAGTTAATAAGTATGGATAAAAAATTAATAAATTGCAATACTTTAATTGTCCCATTACCAAATGAATCAATTGTTATTGAAGCATCATCTTTATGTGAAAAAGAACACTTTCTTTTTGATATATGGCGTGGTAAAATTCAAATAAGAAAATATAAATTTCAAAATAGATACAGCAAAAATGAAATATTACTAAGGCTTGATATAGTACCCGAAACACATTTTCATATGAATCCTGATGGTGAAAGAATATATGGTCCACACCTACACTATTATAAAGAAGGTTTTGGCGATGCATGGGCAAAGCAGTATACATCAATTTCTAACAACTTTCTAGATTATATAGCTGATTTTTTTAAACTATGTAATGTTGTAAATGTACCAAATATTCAAATAAAGGTGTGATAATCATGATTGAGATTAATAAAATGATAAATGATTATATAACATGGTTAAAATCAAATATCACATATGAAATTCTAGATGGATACGTAGAAATAGTAACACCATTTTTAGATCGCCATAACGATTCCATCCAGATTTATGTTAAAAAAATAGATAACAATAATTATTTATTAACTGATGGTGGCGAAACAATATCAGATCTAAGTTTAAGCGGGATTGATATTACAAAAAACCGTGAAAAAATTATTACTCAAATCTTAAATAGATATGGGTCACAGCTTAGTGATGATAATGAAATTACTATTATTGCAAATGAAGACAATTTCCCTTTTAAAAAACATTTTCTTATACAGGCAATTTTGAGCGTTAATGATCTTTTTATGACATCAAGAACTAATGTATTGAACTTATTCACTGAAGAGGTAGAACTTTTTTTGAAAGAAAATAAAGTGCAATATAATTCAAATATTTCACTGGTTGGTAAGAGTGGCTTTACGCACAATTTTGATTTCTCTATAGGTGTTACTGAAAAAAAACCTGAAAGATTTATAAAAGCAATAAATAACCCTAATAGAGAAAATACAACTTCAACTATTTTCAGTTGGAACGATATTTTAGCAGTAAGAACATCAAAATCAAAATTGTTAGTCCTACTTAATGACTCAGAAATTAAAATTAATAATGAAATAATTAATGCATACCAACAGTACGAGATATTACCAATCCCATGGTCCAAAAAATACAATTATCTAGAAGAATTAACTGCCTGAAAAAGTTAGAATAAAAGGGATGAGATATGTGCCCAAGAAAGTAAATTACGCCAAAAACGATAAAGAATATTACCGCTATTTTTAAAACAAAGAATTGGGGACAAATTGGGGACACAATTTACGATTAGGGACACAAAAACACCTAATGTAACTTAATTCCAAACTTATAAAACCCGTTTAAATCAAGGCTTTCACAAATTAACACAACCATACAAAATGGCCTTCTACGCACTCCAAAACCGTGGGCTGCGGGTTCGATTCCTGTCTCCCCTGCCATTATTATGCCTAAAATCAAGGGTTTCGAGGATGGATAAATATAACAAACACAAAATTAAGCTTAAATTGGGGACAGTTTGGGGACAAAAACAACCGAAAATGCCCAAATAACCAGGCAGTTAAGCCTGGTTTTTATTTTTATCGAATAAATAATTTGCAATTTTATCAGCAGCATTTCTATCAGCGGACTTCAAAGCATGAGCATATATATTCATTGTAGTAGAGGTATTGCTATGTCCTAATCGTGCTGATACAGTCCTTACATTTTCTCCTGCGTTGATTAAAAGAGTAGCAGAAGTATGCCTAAGTTGGTGAAATGTTATCCGTCTCAGACCATGCTTCTCTAAAAATTTAGGAAACCATTTAGTAAACGTATATGGATACATGGGTTGTCCATTCCATTGCGTAAATACATATCCTGTATCAATCCACATACTTCCTTTTTTCAGTCTCTCAATATTTTGCTCTTTTTTATATTCTCTAAGCAAATCCATTATTTCTTTTGGCATAGCTATTAGTCTTTTTGATGTTTCTGTCTTTGGGTTTTTGGTAAAGGTCCCTTCACCAGGCAGATATTGATTAGCTTGCTCTATTTTTATTATGTTATTCTCAAAGTCAATATGCTCCCATTTTAGTCCCATAAGCTCACCAATACGTAATCCTGCTGCTAGAGTAACCATAACCGCTACCTTGTATTTTAATTTCTCATTTTCAAGTGCTTTGATGAGTTTTCTAACCTCTTCTTCATTATAGTAGCCAGCTTCTTTTTTGGGAACTTTCGGTGGTTCAATATTAGAAGCCGGATTCGAAGGAATAAGCTGCCATTTAACCGCATCTTCAAAAATGGCATGAATAAGGCGATAATGATGTTTTATTGTTTGAGGTGATAGACCACCTTCTTTACCATCTAATCTTGCACCATCCTCTTTTAGCATATTTAAAAATTCAAGTACATGTATAGGTTTAATTTTGTCTAATTTCAAATGCCCTAATGCAGGAATTATGCGTTTTTCTAGCATCTCTTTGTAACGATGTAATGTTTTTGGGGCTAAATTATTTTCTGCATATTCTTTTAGCCATTTTTCAATAAATGCTTTAAAAGTTAGTTTAGAAGGCTCTACAAATAAATTGCCTTCTATTTCGGCAACAAATTTGGCAAGTTCTTTTTCTGCTTCTTTTAACTTTGCCGATTCTGATTTGCCGTATACTTTTATTGTTTTCGTATACCGCTTTCTTTTTCCATCAGGTCCATATCCAGCAGATACAATAAGCCTATATGAATTCTCTCCCCTTTTTTCTATTGAACCTGGCATAGTATCACCTTTTTGTTTGTATTTTTTTTATAATTATATATATAAGTTATTCGACATTTAATGTTTAAATCCTTTATTAAAAAATATTAAAAAACTATTTTCCACCTCATTGCCAAATTTATAAAAAGTTTGGTATAATAAACCCATAAGTACATTTAAAGGAGCTGAGATTAAATGAAAAAAATAATCTTTTTAATGATAATTTCTTTACTTATAGGCCTTGGAATTGGTCATGTTTTTCCAATATTTTCAGCACCTAAAGAAGTAAAGGCTGATACAGAGAATGTTGTATATAGCAAAATAACAAATAATAATGATAATAGAGAGAATACAACTAAAAAACTTAAGAGTGTTGAAGATATTGAAAAAATCCTCATGTCTCAAAATGGATATACCTACACCACAAAAGAAAATGCAACTAAAATCTTTGGTGATAAATTAATCCAGTTGCCTGAAAAACTGCATTACGATTTTGAAACAACAGGAAATTATTTCGCTGACACGAATTTGCAAGAGGGCAAAACTTCGATAGGGCAATATTGGATTAATGTCGACAAAAAGAAAGTTATTACTATTAGAGAATTCATGCCATCTAAAGATATAAAAGAAGCTTTCCAAAGAGATTTAAAAATTTCTTTAGAGAATAAAGACAATCCTTTTTATGCTTATCCTTTAAAGCTTTCTGAAAATGCATATGCCTTGATTTTGGGACCTAATGATAAAATGGAAGATGGTAGTTCATTTGAACCTAATTGGATTAAGTTTACAATAAGCGCATACTGGATAAAAGGTGATATAGGAGTTACAGTAGGTGGTATTAACATTGAAAAAGATGAATTTGCAAAAATATTAGAAGAAGTTAATAATCAAATATAAGACATAAAAAAACAGGCAAGGTTTTATACCCTGCCTGTTTTTTAATTTTACCACGAACCATACATAGAGATTGTGTCCGGCATAGAACCTTTAGAAAGTCCAGTGTCTACAAAACCATAGTTTTTGCCAGCTCCGCTTACTTTAATCCATGCTTTGTCTGTACTTCTCTCAACATAATTTATTGCTTTCCATTCTGGATGTGTATCTCCAGATAAACTATTCATAAAACCATCATCTAAACATGCTACACGCATCCCAGCAGCGACTTGTCCCCAATAATTCCCGTCAGCTGTATACACATTTTCCGTGCGTCTAAATTTAAAAGTAACGTACCAATTACCATCTATATAAACTCGGTCATAAGGATAAACTCCTACAGGTGCTGGCAAACCATTATAATCTATTGCGTTTTTAAGAAAACCTACTTGTAGTTTTCCTTGTGAATTTAAAAAAACTATTCTGCAAAATACACCTTCACCACCCCAATTGGCATCCCAACCGAAAGCTTCTCTTGGATATAAAACGCCTATTTGTGTTGTATAGTAAGCATCATAAACAGGTACTTTTTGCCCACTTTTGTTTACGCAAAACATGTTAGACATTTAAAAAACCTCCTTTTACAATTGATTTTACTTTATGCTTTAAAATACAAACAAAGGCATCACTCCCTTCTCAAGCTTTTATCTTGTCTCTTTCTTTATAAAAACTGAATAACCTTTGCTCTTTAATTCTGCTGCTAACCTCTCTGCATTTTCCTTGTTTTTGAATGCTCCCAATTGCACTAACCATAAAACATTGCTTTGTGCTACCGTTGTTGGTGTGTTTGCCTTTTGCGGTAAGTTAAGGGCCTTCGCTATTCCCTTCGCATGTGCGTCGGCTAATCCGTCTAAAAAGCTATCGTTCTTTAGCAACTCAGATTCTTCCGGATTAGTTAAAAATAAATTCTCTGTCAAAACTGCTGACATCTTAGTCAGTCTTAATACGGCAAAATCGGCCTTCTTTTTCCCTCTGTCAACTATCCCATAATTTTTGAGATAGTTTATAATTTCTTCATGGATTACGTCTCTTATTTTTGCTGTCTTTGAGTCATCTGTTAGGCTGCTGTGTATATAGTCTTCATATCCTTTTGCTGCGAGATTTTCTGCTGCATTTATGTGAATTGAGTGAAAATAATCGGCATTCGCATCGTTTGCTATTTTGGCTCTGTCTTCTAAACTGATGTAAGTATCACTACTGCGAGTCAAAATTATCTCTACTCCCTCGTAATTTTTAAGCAATTTATCTTTTGTGCGAAATGCCAAATCAAGGGTTACTTCTTTTTCAATTACACCATTCCCACTTGCGCCGGGGTCTTTGCCTCCATGTCCCGGGTCTAGAATTATTTTAGCCATGTTATTTTCCCTCCTTTAGAGCTTCTATAGTGTTCTTGGTACCACTCCAAAGCCCTACTGCTGTGAGGCCTGCTACAAGCCCTGAAACAATATTTTTAGCTACTTCGGAATCACCAAAGAAAGAGATTGCGATTCCTCCTATGATTCCTACAACTACAGAGAAAAACCCTGCATATTTTTTAGGTAAGCCTACTTGTTTTGCTAACTCGGTAATTCCGATTATGATAGGTATTGCTGGTATTCCCCACCATTGCATATCCATTCTTCTCACCTCCCTAAAATAAGTATTAGAAGAGAAGTAATTACTCCTCCCATTAACCCTATAAGCCATGTGTAAATGCCATCAATCTTTTTTTCAATCTTTTCTAAACTTCCATTTATTTTGTTATCAATCTTTTCTATAGCTTCGTCTTGTGTCTTTTGCCATTTTTCTAAATTTTGAATTCTTTCTTCATATTTAGCCATGTTGATTTCCATCCTGTTCACCCTTTCTTCTAACATTTGAAGCACCTTCTTCCATCAGACATGCCTTACAAGCATTTCCCATAGCTGTGGGTCCTCTTGACCTATAGTCCACATGCCTACGCCTCGTACACCAAATTCATAGGCTGCAATATCCCCAAACTTCAAAATTGTTTCTGCATCTGGAAAATATACAATGCTAAATCCATCTGCGTCTCCTAAATATAATGTTGAAAGCCAAACTCCTATATCTAGCATTTTAACTTTTACTGGGTAATTCCCCGCTTGATTTAAAGTAAATTTAGGTGAATGCAAATAATCCCAGTCGTTTGATATGTCTTTTGACATACCATCGCTGGGATTAAGTCGTGTATTGTATTCCTCTATATCACCATCTAATCTGAAAAATCCCCATCTGTCCAACCACGTAACACTTTGTCTTGGTATCCTACCAAGTATTACTTTTTGCCCATCAGGTAATGTTAGTTCTATAGCTTCACGGGGCATCATGACGTATGAGTCTGCTGCCATAAGTAAATCAGATGTAATTGGTGTTTCTGCTTTAATACCAAATGTACCGGTTCCTACATAACTGCCTGAATATCGTATTACGATTGAATTCCACAAAAATGCAGCTACGTTGGAACCTCTTATTCTTACCGATATTGTGTAAAAAACTCCAGCTCTAATGTTTGCATTGTAAGTTCCTGCTAAAGTAGAACCATCGTAAAGTTCTAATCTTCCTGTATAGCTATTTATTGCAAGCCATATACCGTTAAAAAAGACTCCAGCTCTTCCCTGTGAGTCAAGTCTTATTGTTGCTCTCACTAAAATGTCATTAAAGCCATTGTAGGTTAATGAAATTTGTCCACTTCCTGTTATCCATGAATATGGTCTTGCTGATAGGTCATTTGGGTCTTTTTTAACTGTCCAGTTTCCTGCTACATTATACGCATGAGATGGAGGTGGTCCTTCATCCCAATCTCTGAAATCGTCGTACCAGATATATGCATATTCTGGCGGCCGTCTTAAAACCTCGGCCGTAATTTTAAACCGCCCGTTATACGGCCACGCGGGGTTTCGGTTAACGTCTAAAAACTCCCTTGGTCTTAACGTGAACCCTGCCTCTCCTCCGTAGTATTCCTCTTCAAAAGAGTACGCAACTCTTATATTTGTGATGATGGTACCATACTGGCTTCCTTCTCCAAAAAGCTCTAACGTGTGAGTTCCCTCTGTAAAGTCGAATGTTCCTACTCTATACCAGTGTAGCTGCCGGTTGTATGGATACCATTGTTCTACATCTCCTACTATAAATTCTTGGCCGTCTAATGCCATCCTTAACCTTTGTTGTGTAAACCATGGGAAGTTTACCCTTAACACAAGGTCCATTGTTCTCGCCGGTGTCCAAAACTCCCAAACTATGTGTGCTTCTCCCTCCTCTTCTGTGTGCCATACTCCTTCTTCATCTTGCCAAGAAGAAGTGACTGGCTTTCTTGGTGCTACTGCACCTGATTCTGCATCCTCCACAAATGCTCCTGTTGCCTGTGTATAATCGGTCCCTTTTAAATCCACCACTATGCCCGTAAATTCAACCTTTTGCCGTTTGCTGTATGCAGTCAAAAAAGATTTACCTGCGTAAGTGCCACTGCTGATTGGTTCTGTCTTATTATCTTCATCTCCTGCTCCCGGATAGTCATAAATGTGAAGCAAAAGCTTGTTGTGTGCATCTTCAAGGTCATAAAAAGCTGCAAATGGTATATACTTTTGTGTGTCTGTGCTGGGTCTGTCTCCTCGCCCATCGGTGTGCGAATAAATACCCAGCGCCCAGTTTAAAAAGTCTGGAAATGCTCCAGCATAGCCTCTATAGCTCCTGCCTAAATTAGCTGGGTAGTCATAAATTTCCCATCTGTGGCCATAGGCTGGAGCACCCATAAATAATTTTTCTGGAGGTATGGTCTGTACTGCGTAAGTCATGACCTCTCTTACCCATGAAATTGGTGATGTGGAGCCGGGTGCCGAGCCTGACCATTTGTATCCGTATGTCATAATCTGAGCAGTATCGCATAAATCCTTTAATCTCTCGTATGAACACCACTTTTCAGGACCTACTGTTGTGTATGGTCCTGTCATAGGTGGTAGGTCTAAATGTACATGTGCACCTCTGCTTTTCATCTCATTGTAAATCCTTGCATAAAGCCTGTAAATTTCCTCTACTAAATCATTTGGTCCTCTTTCAAGGTCTACATCAATTCCAGCAGCCCAAGAATAGGTATCAAGCAGCCTGTGAAGCTCTGATATAAATTTGTCTTGTGCTGTTTGATTTGTGAGTAGAGACCTCCAAATACTCTCTATTCCATCATTTCTAACTGTAAGTAGCCAGCGTATATGCGGCCATTTTCTTACCACCTCTGGTGTGTTTGATGTGACTCCCCCTGTGATTGTGCCATCGCTGTTTATCAAGAAAAAGAAAAGGCCCACCTGTGTAATTCTGTCTCCGTATTTAACTATCCTATCGATGTGTTCCTCTGTCATTGGCCAAACCATGAATTCTCTGTGTTCTATAGCCGTTCACCTCCCAGGCCTTTAAGCCATGTGTCTACTTCAAATAGGACATATGCTGCTCCGATTGGTTTTGCTACTTCTGGGTTGAATTCATCCTCTGTCGCTGGGTCTATCATCTCTATTTCATATCTCCCAAACCCAGCTGGTATTGTATGATAAAAGCCTTCCCAATCCGTTGTCGGTACCCCGTTTATCTCCACTTGCCGCTTTGAAGCAGAAAAATAGAGCTCATCCCCTGCTTTAAGCTCTTTGTTGAGCTTAAACGTTCTTGTTTTATAGAGATGGTTCAGCCGTAATGCTCCGGCCGGTAAGTCTTGAAGTGGTCGAATGGTATAATCCAACCCCCCCGTAACCCTTTTTGTTATGTCGTCCTGGTCCACAGCTGCCCGGTTAGGTACTGCCACAATTGCGTTCCCTCTCACTACGGCATTAAAATGTCTGTAGACAATGCCGGGTTCTCTCTTGAGCATTTCTTTGCTGGTCGGCACATACCCTGTTAGAAAAGCTCCATCCTGCAGCATAATGTCTGTAATCCGCAGCTCTGTTTCTACGTCTGCTACGATAAATCGTATTTCTAGCGTTTGTACGTGCTTTTTAGGTTTAACAACAGCAAAATACTGCTTCCACGCCACAGCCATCACCCGTCAAAACTCCATTTTATTTCCGATGGATGCCCGGTCCATATCGTTGCTACCGTTCCGCCCTGGAGCATGACATCCGTCAAATAAATTGTGACCTCCGCATCCTCAACAATAAATTTAACGTCGATTTTTTTGACTTTCCCTTGTGGTGTAAAAACTTGCCTTTTAAGTTCCATTTATATCACCGCCTTAAATCAGGCTTACATACTGCTCATCTTCTGTTCCATCATCGTAGGTGAATTTAACTGCTACTCCTATCTTCGCATTAGGTCCTCTTGAAACATCACCGATGTCTATTCTGAAAGACAAAGTATAATTGTCCCTGTGTGCTGGCCATACCGTTTGTGATAGTGTCTTAGCTACACCTAATTGCCCCCTCACTCTGAAAGATGATGTTCCTGAATAACCTCTTGTGCTGTCTATCTCCCAGCCATTGTTTACCCAGTAGGCAAATCCGTTCTCTGCTCGGCTATTGAGCAAATAATTGAACACCATTAGCTCCAGCATTTCAGAACGGCTTACGGAGTCTGCTATTTGAAGTGCTTCACTTGATACCTGAATTGACTCTAACAAATCTGTAAAGGTTGGCACTTTGTTCGATAGCTCTAACGTTGTTTTCCATGGCTGGTCTATCCAATAGTGCCATTTCACTATGCGAGTCTCAAACAAAATATTGAATTCCTCGTCTGAAACTAAAACATAATCTCCAAGTTTGAAGGCCTCGTGTTCATAGCCTTCTATTCCTGATAAATCTGCTGCCTGTACTACGTATGATACTCTTGGCTTTGATACTATCTCCAGTATTTCCTCTGCTCTTTCTTTTAGCTGATATGGATTTGTAAATCGTTCATCTGAAAAAATTGCCGTTTTTATTGTATTGGTGTATTGATAGTTTTCTACGTATGGTTTCCCTCCGTTTATATCTGCAAAGGTTATACCGTTTTTCCCATAAGCATAAAGCCTTGTAATCAAGCCGGTTGTGTCTACTACTTTTTCTATTCCCTTTATGTTTTTTCTATATGCAAATAATACACCCGGCCTTCTTGAAATCTCTTTTCTTAAGTGTACTACCTTGTTTGCTGTATCAAACTCAAGTTCTCCTCCCCATACTTCCGCTACCTGATGGAGTACGTCTAATCTGTTGGCCTGCGTTGAAACAGAGAGACTTCTCTTTTTGTCTATTTCTACATCTCCAACTCCCCAGCCTGTGTCTTCTAAAATGTCCTGCATGACTGTTTTTGCGTCTGCATCTTGCCATGAAAATTTTGTTAATGGGTCAGCATACATTATGTCGTACCATTCAGCCTCACAGTATACCTTTATGTCTCGTTGTGAAGCATCCCTTTTTTCTGATATACGTCTTATAATGTACTTTGCGTTCACTAAAAGTACTGCGTTCTCCGCCTCTAAAAATTGCTTATTAACATCGTCACTTGGCAGGCTAAAAGTAAGAACGTCTGTTCCGTTTATCTCTTGCTCCAGTACAATATCATAAGCATTCTCTAAAACTGCCAGTCTTCTCCCCCGCTGGTCCAGTATAACCGGTTTTGCATACGGAAGCCTTTCATAAAATGGGAAGGTATACTCTATGCCGGCTATTGTGTTGTACCTTGCTCCTGTGTTATATTGCAAACCTGTATTATATCTGTTCATCCTTTATTCCCTCCTCAAGAAAAAACCGGCATAAACCGTCCTTCTTAAATATGCT
>Ga0247720_100622_pt1 | contig 10952 bp, 22 predicted proteins | sample MSEWel2015_12_15_FD_189078 | JGI IMG/M metagenome (GOLD analysis project Ga0247720, IMG submission 189078) | Subsurface sediment microbial communities from gas well in West Virginia, United States - MSEEL Well Study Marcellus 3H_2015_12_15 | ecosystem: Environmental > Terrestrial > Deep...
GAATGTGATACTCCCGCGCCAGGAGCTCCCCCTGCGTCCCCTTGCCCGCCCCTGGTGCGCCTAAAAGTACAAGCTGCATGGCCCTACCTCCCCTCTGGCCGTGCCCCGGCAGGCTTACGATTTCTTGAGGAAGCCTTCATAGTGCCGCATGAGCATGTGCGCCTCGATCTGCTTCATGGTCTCCAGCGCCACGCCGACCACAATGAGCACCCCGGTGCCGCCGAAGTAGAGGCCCTGGACGCCGGTTAGCGTGCCCATGAACATGGGCAGTATCGCGACGAGGGCAATGAAAAGCGCTCCGGCTACGGTGATGCGGTAAAGAACCCGGCTTATATAGTCGGATGTGGGCCGCCCCGGCCGGATACCGGGTATGAACCCGCCGTATTTCTGCAGGTTTTTCGAGATATCTACAGGGTTAAAAGTGACCGCCGTGTAAAAGAAGGTGAAGAAGATGTTGAGCCCAAAGTAAAGGACGGTGTTAAGCGTCGTGCCCCACTGCAGGGCGTTGGCCACCGCCTGTGCCCAGGGGTGGTGCACAAACTGCGCCACCGTGCCCGGAAAGAGAAGCACCGACATAGCAAAGATGATGGGAATCACGCCGGCCTGGTTCACCTTGAGCGGGATGTGCGTGCTCTGGCCGCCGTACACGCGCCGCCCCACCACCCGCTTGGCGTACTGCACGGTGATGCGCCGCTCGCCTTCCTGCATGTAGATGATAGCCACGACGACGGCCAGCACCACCACGGTAAGGAGCAAGATGTTGAGCGCGTTGATGGCCCGCACCTGCATGTAGCCGATTATTTTGCCGAGTCCCGCCGGAAGGCGCGATACAATGCCGGCGAAGATGATGAGCGAGATCCCGTTGCCGATCCCTTTGTCGGTTATTTCCTCACCCAGCCACATGAGGAAGGTCGTACCGGCCGTGAGGGCCAAGACGATGATGGACCAGCTTACCCAACCAGGATGAACGACGGCCTGCCGCATCCAGGCCACCATGCCGGCCGCCTGGATAAGCGCCAAGATAACCGTACCGTAGCGGGAATACTGGGCCAGCTTTTTACGCCCCTCTTCACCCTCTTTGGCTAGCTCCTCCCACCTGGGTATGACGATGGTCAGAAGCTGGACGATAATGGAGGAAGTAATGTAGGGGGTTACGCTCAAGGCGAAAATGGAAACCCTTTTTAAAGCACCGCCGGAAAAGAGATCCAGGAAACCGGGAAGGTTGCCCTGGGCAAAGATATCCTGGAGCACCCGCGGATCAATGCCGGGCACCGGTATATGGCTGCCGATCCGGAATACCAGGAACATGAGGAGGGTGAAGGAGATCCGGCGCCTCAGATCCGGAATCTTCCAGGCATTCCGCAGCGCACTCAGCATTTAGATCACCTCGGCTTTGCCGCCGGCCGCCAGGATCTTCTGTTCGGCGGTCTTGCTGAAGGCGTTGGCCCGTACGGTGAGGGGCTTGGTGAGTTCGCCGTCGCCGAGCACCTTGACCTTCTCGCCGGCGCGCTTAATCAGCCCCGCCGCGCACAGGCTTTCCGGCGTCACTTCATCGCCGGGCGCAAACTTTTCCTCCAAGGCGGCCAGGTTCACCACCGAGTACTCAACCCGAAAAGGATTTTTAAACCCCCGCTTCGGCAGGCGCAGATGGAGCGGCTTCTGGCCGCCTTCAAAGGCCGGCCCTTTGCCGCCGCCTGAGCGGGCCTTTTGCCCCTTGTGGCCACGTCCGGAGGTTTTGCCGAGCCCGGAGCCGATGCCGCGGCCGACGCGCGTCTTGGCCGGGCGGGAACCGGGAGCCGGTGAGAGCGTGGAGAGATCCATGGCTACACCTCCTAGCTTACTCTTCTTGTGGCTCAACTGCAACCAGGTGCTGCACCTTACGGATCATGCCCCGGACGGCCGGGTCGGCCTCTTTGACCACCGATTGGTACAGGCGGCGAAGCCCTAGGGCCCGTACCGTAGCCCGCTGGTCGGCAGGACGGCTGGCGGTGCTTCTAATTAAGGTGATCTTCAGCTTGGCCATGCTCTCCTACCTCCTCAGCCGATGAGCTCTTCCAGGGGTACGCCCCGCAGGCGGGCTACCTCTTCCGGCCTCTTCAGCGACTTGAGCGCGGCGATGGTCGCGCGCGCCACGTTGTTCGGATTGGACGATCCCAAAGACTTGGTGAGCACGTCCTTAACCCCGGCCAGCTCCAGGATCGCCCGCACCGCCCCGCCCGCGATCACGCCCGTACCGGGGGATGCCGGCTTAAGGAGCACGCGGCCGGCGCCAAAATGTCCGATCACTTCATGGGGTATGGTGTTATCCCAGAGCGGAACCGTAAGCAGGTTCTTCTTCGCATCCTCTATCCCTTTGCGGATGGCGTCGGGCACTTCCGCCGCTTTGCCCAGGCCTACCCCTACCTTACCGTTACCGTTGCCGATGACGACGAGTGCGCTGAAGCTGAAGCGCCGGCCGCCTTTAACCACCTTGGCCACGCGGTTGATGGCCACAACCTTCTCTTGGAATTCGCTCGCCGACACTTCTTCCCGGCGGTCACGCCGCTTCTTCGGTTGCTCGTGTTTCTGCAAGTCGCTTCTCCCTCCTTTACCCCTGCCTAAAACTCCAGCCCTGCAGCCCGGGCGGCCTCCGCCAGCGCCGCCACGCGGCCGTGATACAGGTAACCGCCACGGTCGAAAACTACCTTTGTGATGCCGCGCTCCTTCGCCCGCCGCGCCACGAGCTCTCCCACCAGCTTGGCCGCCTCTACGTTCCCGCCTTTAATCCCGCGCGAGCGGATCTCCGGGTCCAGAGTAGAAGCAGAGACCAGGGTGGTACCGTTCTGGTCGTTGATAATCTGCGCGTAGATGTGGTTCAAGCTCCGGTACACCGAAAGCCGCGGCCGGTCGGGGGTACCCGACACCTTCTTGCGTACCCTAAGGTGCCGGATTCGGCGCCTTTTGTTGCGGTCTTCTTTCTTAATCACCTGCGTACCCTCCTTTCCGGAGCCTACTTCGCGGCCTTGCCGGTCTTGCCGACCTTATGGCGCAGCTTCTCGCCTTCGTAGTGAATGCCCTTGCCCTTGTAAGGCTCCGGCGGCCGGCGCCGGCGCACGTCCGCAGCTACCTCGCCGACTAATTCCTTGTCCAGGCCGTGCACAATAACCTTCGTCGGAGCCGGCACCTCAAACTCGATCCCTTCCGGAGGTTCGATTTCCACCGGGTGAGAGTAGCCGAGCTGCATGACGAGCTTGCGCCCCTGTTTGGATGCGCGGTAGCCTACGCCGTTTATTTCCAGGGCTTTGCTGTAGCCCCGCGTTACGCCTTCCACCATATTGGCGATGAGAGTCCGCGTGAGCCCGTGCAAGGCGCGGTCCCGATCCTCCTCGCCCGCGCGCACCACCTTAAGGACGTCGCCCTCGCGGACTACGCTGATCTCCGGGGGCAGCTCGCGCTTAAGCTCGCCTTTGGGCCCGCGCACGCGCACGGTATTACCTTCTATCTCAACCTCCACCCCGGCCGGTACCGGGATAGGCCTTTTCCCGATTCTCGACATCTCAACTCCTCCTCACTACCAAACGTAGCAGAGGACTTCACCGCCCACGCCCTCGCGCCGGGCCTGCTTATCGCTCATCACGCCCCGCGGTGTCGACAGGATGGCAATACCCAGCCCGCGCAGCACCTTGGGGATCTCGTCCCGGCCCACGTACACCCTGAGGCCCGGCTTGCTGATCCGCTTGAGGCCGGTGATGACGCGCTCCTTGTTCGGTCCGTATTTCAGGTAGATCTTCAGAATGCCCTGCTTCTTGTCGTCGATGTATTCGTAGTCGCGGATGAAGCCCTCGGCCTTGAGGATCTCGGCAATGGCCTTCTTGATGCGTGAGCTCGGAACCTCTACCACCTCGTGGCGTGCCACGTTGGCATTCCTGATCCGCGTCAGCATGTCGGCGATGGGATCGGTCATGCTCACCTTTCTCTGCCTCCCTTCTGGCCCTACCAGCTGGCCTTTCTTATCCCAGGGATCTCCCCGCGATAGGCCCGCTCCCTAAAGCAAATCCGGCACAGCCCAAACTTGCGGAGGTAGGCGTGGGGACGGCCACAGATCTTACAGCGGTTATGCGCCCGCACCTTGAACTTGGGCTCGCGCTTCCATTTCTCAATTAGGGCCTTTCTGGCCACTCCCTTTTCCCTCCTTTGCGCTAGCTTTCCCGGAAGGGCATACCTAGAAGCCGGAGAAACTCCCGGGCTTCCTCGTCCGTTTTGGCCGTGGTCACGATGGTGATATCCATGCCGCGGACTTTTTCCACCTTATCGTAGTCGATCTCCGGGAAGATCAGCTGCTCACGCACCCCTAGGGTGTAGTTGCCGCGTCCGTCGAAGCTCTTGGGGGAGACGCCGCGGAAGTCACGGACCCGTGGTAAGGCGACGTTCATGAGCTTCTGGAGAAAGTCGTACATCCGCTCGCCTCTTAAGGTCACCTTGCAGCCGATGGGCGCACCGGCCCGCACTTTAAAGTTGGAGATGGACTTTTTCGCGCGAGTGATAACGGGCTTCTGGCCGGCGATCTGGGTGAGATCGGCCACCGCCGCATCCAATAGCTTTGGATTCTGCAAGGCATCGCCCACGCCCATGTTGATGACGACCTTCTCCAGCTTGGGCACCTGCATTTTATTTTTGTAGCCGAACTTCTCCATCAGCGCCGGCACCACTTCCTGCTCGTATTTCTCCTTGAGATTCACCTGGTCCTACCCCCTTTCGCCGCCTACTTATCGATAACCTCGCCGCACTTCTTGCAGTACCGCACGCGGCGCCCGTCGGCGAGGAGCTTCTTTCCGGTTCGCGTGGGGCGGCCACAGCTGGTGCAGATGAGCTGCACGTTGCTGGCGTCAAGCGGCGCCTCCTTGGTGATAATCCCGCCCTGCTGGACCTTCTGCGACGGCCGGGTGTGGCGCTTCACCAGGTTAACTCCCTCCACCAGCACCCTGCCCTTGGCGGGGAAGACGCGGAGGATTTTGCCCTTTTTCCCGCGATCCTTGCCGGCGATTACCATCACGGTATCGCCCCGTTTTACATGTAGCTTGGGCTGCAACCTTAACGCCTCCTTCCCCTACAGCACTTCCGGCGCCAAGGAGATAATTTTCATGAACTCTTTCTCGCGCAGCTCCCGGGCTACGGGGCCGAAAATGCGCGTTCCGCGCGGTTCCTTATCGTCCTTGATGATGACGGCGGCGTTCTCATCAAACCGGATGTAGGACCCGTCCGGGCGCCGCACACCCTTTTTCGATCTTACAATCACCGCCTTCACCACGTCGCCCTTTTTAACAACACCGCCGGGCGTTGCCTGCTTAACGCTGGCGACGATAATGTCCCCCACGTTGGCGTAGCGGCGCTTGGAGCCGCCGACGACGTGAATGCACATGAGTTCTTTTGCTCCTGTGTTGTCGGCTACGACCAGGCGTGTCTGTGGCTGAATCATCTTCTAACCCCCTTTCAAGAAAAGGGCGATATCAGCGGGCCCTCTCGATGATCTCGACCACCCGCCATCTCTTCTCCTTGGAAAGCGGCCGGGTCGACATTACCCGCACCCGGTCCCCTACCCGGCAGGCGTTCTCCGGGTCGTGGGCCTTAAGCCGCACGGTACGGTAAATGGTGCGCTTGTAAAGCGGGTGCTGAACGGTGTTTTCGACCTCTACGACCACCGTCTTATCCATCTTATCGCTGACTACCGTCCCGACGCGGACTTTCCTCTTCCCTCTTTCCCTTTCCAAGCTCCTGGCCTCCTTTCCTTAGGCCTTCCGGGCTTCAAGTTCCCTCTGCCGGAGGATCGTCTTTATCCTGGCGATGTCCTTTTTTACCTCGCGGATGCGCATGGGGTTATCCAGCTGCCGCGTGGCCATTTGGAAACGAAGGTTGAAAAGCTCCTCCTTGAAGCCGGCAAGTTTCTCGCGGAGCTCGCTATCGCTAAGTTCGCGCAGTTCCTTAGCTTTCACCGGCCTCACCACCCACTTCCGTGCGCTTAACGAAGCGCGTTTTGATCGGGAGTTTGTGCCCGGCCAGCCGCATGGCTTCGCGGGCCGACTCCTCGTCCACGCCGCTGAGTTCAAACAGCACCCGGCCCGGCTTCACCACGGCAACCCAGTACTCCGGCGCGCCCTTACCGCTGCCCATGCGGGTTTCGGCTGGTTTGGCCGTGATGGGTTTATCCGGGAAAATCTTGATCCACACGCGGCCGCCGCGCCTTACATAGCGCGTCAGCGCCACACGGGCGGCTTCAATCTGCCGCTGCGTAATCCAGCCCGGCTCCAGGGCCGCCAGGCCGTAATCGCCGAACACTACCTCCGTGCCGCGCTTGGCCACGCCGTGCGGATCCGGCCGGTGCTGCTTCCTGTACTTAACCCTCTTGGGCATCAGCATTGTTACTCGCCTCCCTCGGCGGCGACCTCTTTCTGCTCCGCCCTGGCCTGTTTGGCTGGTAGGACCTCGCCCTTATAAATCCAAACCTTTACGCCAATGCGCCCGTAGGTCGTATGCGCCTCGGCGAAACCGTACTCAATATCCGCCCGGAGCGTCTGGAGCGGCACCGTGCCCTCACGGTAACCTTCGGTCCGGGCGATCTCTGCCCCGCCGAGCCGGCCGCTTACCGCCACCCGGATCCCTTTCGCCCCCGCACGCATGGTCCGGGCCATCGCCTGCTTCATGGCGCGCCGGAACGAAGTGCGCTTTTCCAGCTGCTGGGCAATGCCTTCGGCCACCAACTGGGCATCCAGCTCCGGCACCTTGATCTCTTGGATGTTGACGTGGACCTGCTTGCCGGTCATTTTTTCCAGGTCCTTGCGCAGGGCCTCAACCCCTGCTCCGCCGCGGCCGATTATAATCCCCGGCTTGGCCGTGTGAATCGTGATTTGCACCCTTTTGGCCACGCGTTCGATCTCAATGCGCGATACGCCGGCCGCGTAGCACTTCTGCTTGATGTACTTCCTGATTTTGATGTCCTCAAGCAGGAGGTCGGAGAAATCGCGCTCTGCGAACCAGCGTGCGTCCCAGTTGCGGATAATCCCCAGCCGGAGGCCGTTGGGATTAACTTTTTGACCCACTCCTATCCCTCCTTACTTTTCCCCCACCACCACAGTGATGTGGCTGGTGCGTTTCAGTATTGGAAACGCCTGGCCCATCCGGCGAGGATGATACCTCTTGAGCCGCGGCCCCTCGTCGGCGTAAGCCCGGACCACGTAGAGGTTCTCCGGGTCCAGGTCGAGATTGTTCTCTGCGTTGGCCAGGGCCGAGCGCAGCACCTTCTCCACCAGGCGCGACCCGCGCTTCGGCGTGAAACGTAAAATGCCCAGGGCCTCGGTCACGCTCTTCCCACGGATGAGGTCCAGGACAATCCGCACCTTACGGGGGGAGATCCTGACGTAGCGGGCAACTGCTTTAGCTTCCATGGCCTGTCCCTGCCCTCCTCTACTTGAGCGCCGTAGACCTTTCCGTGTGCGCCCCGTGGCCCTTGAAGATCCGCGTGGGCGCGAACTCACCGAGCTTATGGCCTACCATCTCTTCGGTGATATAGATCGGTACGTGTTTGCGCCCATCGTGTACGGCAATGGTATGGCCGACCATTTCCGGAAAGATGGTCGATGCGCGGGACCAGGTCTTGATGACCCTCTTCTCCCGCTTCTCGTTCATCTCTCTAATTTTCTTGATGAGGCTGGGGTGCACGTACGGCCCCTTTTTGGCTGAGCGAGACACAACCTAACCCCCTTTCAGCCTACTTGCGCCTTTTCACGATCAAGCGATCTGAGGCCTTGTTCTTCTTGCGCGTGCGCACTCCGCGGGCCGGCTTACCCCAAGGCGTCATCTGCACCTTGCGGCCCACCGGAGCGCGGCCCTCGCCGCCGCCGTGCGGATGGTCTACCGGGTTCATTACCACACCGCGCACCGTCGGCCGTATGCCGAGCCAGCGCGCCCGGCCCGCCTTACCGATGGTCACGTTCTCGTGGTCCAGGTTTCCAACCTGGCCTACCGTCGCCCGGCACTCTACGCGGAACATGCGCATTTCCCCCGAAGGCATGCGCAAAGTGGCGTACTTCCCTTCCCGGGCGACTACCTGCGCCGCCGCGCCGGCCGCGCGCACAAGTTTACCGCCCTGGCCGGGGACGAGCTCGATGTTGTGCACCATGGTACCCACCGGGATGTTGGCCAGAGGCAGGGCATTGCCCGGCTTGATATCCGCGTCCGGCCCGGACATGACCTTGTCCCCTACCTCAAGGCCGAGCGGAGCCAGAATGTAGCGCTTTTCGCCGTCGGCATAGTGTAGGAGGGCGATGCGCGCCGAGCGGTTCGGGTCGTACTCGATGGCCGCCACCTTGGCCGGAACACCGTCTTTGTCGCGCTTGAAGTCGATTACCCGGTACTGCCGCTTATGACCTCCGCCCTGGTGCCGCACCGTGATACGGCCCTGATTGTTGCGCCCCGCTTTCTTGGTAAGGGGCTCAAGGAGAGACTTTTCCGGCCGGGTCTTGGTGATCTCCTCAAAAGTAGGTGTGGTTACGAACCGGATGCCCGGGGAAGTGGGCTTATACTTCTTAATGGGCATCATTGCCCCCCCTTTCCACGTGGCTTAAACTTATGCACCCTCAAAGAACGGGATGCGTTGGCCCTTCTTGATGGTCACGATGGCCTTCTTCCAAGGCGAGGTATGGCCGACGTGGCGGCCAACCCGCCTGGCCTTGCCCGGCACGCGGATGGTGGCCACCTTGAGGACGTCAACCTTGAAGATAGTTTCCACGGCGTTTTTGATATCGATCTTGGTGGCCCTGGGGTCCACCTCAAAGGTATACTTGCCCTGCTCCATCTGGGCAGTGGCCCGCTCGGTGATCACGGGCCGCTTGAGAACGTCCCTGGGGTCCATCAGCCAAGCACCTCCTCCACCTTGGCCACGGCCTCTTTGGTGAGGATCAGGCGATCATATTTCAGCACGTCGTAGACGTTGAGCGAGTGCACGCCGCCGGCGAGGACACCCGGAAGGTTCCGGGATGAACGGTACACCACTTCATCTGGTTCCGGAGTAACGATGAAGGCCTTTTTCGGTGCGCCGAGGTTGCTAAGCACCTTGACCATCTCTTTGGTCTTGGGGGCCGGCAGCTTCAGGTCTTCCACCACCGTAAGCTCGCCGTTTCTAACCTTTTCCGAAAGCGCCATCTTGAGGGCCAGCCGCCGCATCTTGCGCGGCATATCCTGGGCGTAGCTTCTCGGGTGCGGGCCGAATACCACACCGCCGTGGCGCCACAGCGGCGAGCGGATGCTGCCATGCCGGGCGCGGCCGGTGCCTTTTTGCCGCCACGGCTTGCGGCCGCCGCCGGAAACCTCGGCCCGCGTCTTGGTATCGGCCGTACCCCGGCGCCGGTTGGCCAGGTGGCGGACCACAGCCTGATGAATGAGTCCGCTGTTCATCGGCACGGCGAAGACGTGGTCCGCCAGTTCGATCTCCCCGACCGTCTCGCCCATGAGATTATATACCGGTACACGCGGCATCGCGTCTCCTCCTTTCTTTGGCGGCGATCATTCGGGCGCGCGTACAGTTACCAGCCGGCCGCGTGCCCCCGGCACCGCGCCCTTAACCAGTAGCAGGTTCTTCTCGGCGTCTACCCGGACCACCTCGAGGTTTTTCACGGTAACCCGCTCGTAGCCCATGCGCCCCGGCATGTGCCGGCCCGGGAATACCCGACCGCCGCTCCTCGGGCTCGCCAGCGTACCCGGCGCCCGATGGAACTTAGAGCCGTGGGCCATAGGACCGCGGTGCCCGCCCCAGCGCTTAATCATACCGGCAAAACCTTTGCCGCGGGAGATGCCCGTCACATCCACCCGCTCGCCGGGCGAAAAGATGTCCACTTTAATTTCCTGCCCGACTTGGTAGGCATCGAGGTTTTCCACCCGCACCTCGCGCAGGTAGCGCATAGGCCGGACTCTATGCTTGCTGAAGTGTCCTTTAAGCGGCTTGTTGACTTTGTTTTCGCGCACGGCACCAAAGCCGAGCTGCACGGCCGCATAACCGTCCCGCTCCGGGGTTTTCTTCTGCACCACCACGCAGGGCCCGGCCTCGATGACCGTGACCGGCACCAAGGTGCCGTCCTCCTTGGCCACCTGGGTCATGCCCAGCTTTCTGCCCAAAATCCCTTTCACGCTCCCAGCCTCCCTTCCTCTATACCTGCTTAATCTCGATGTCCACGCCGGCAGGGAGGTCGAGGCGCATCAGGGCGTCCACGGTCTTAGGCGTGGGCTCTAAGATATCGATAAGGCGCTTATGCACGCGCATCTCGAACTGCTCGCGCGAGTCCTTGTACTTGTGCGGCGCACGTAAGATGGTGTAAACGCTCCGCTCCGTCGGCAGAGGAATGGGGCCGGAGACCAAGGCTCCCGTTCGTTTGGCCGTCTCTACAATCTTCTGGGCCGACTGATCAACCACCTGATGGTCATAGCCTTTGAGGCGGATGCGTATCTTGTTTTGGGCCACAAACCTTCCTCCCTTCGCCCGATTTTCGGACAGTTCTCAGTGGAAATTCCCCAGCGCCAGCTGGCAACCTTCCACCTCATAGCAGTGCATCGGCGAGCCATCCCTTGGGCCTTCCCCTACGGCGCGGAGCCCTCTTGACGAACGACCTTGGCTCGCTCGGAGCTCGACCACAACTCGCCCCTTTGGGGTTCAAACAGTGGTCTCGCTTTCCCTCGCTCGCCGGCGGTCTTTTGATTGGCGGTACGTAACGCGCCGTGCGGGGAATGGCCCTACGGTTGGCCTGCGCCGGGGGCCAGTGTTGGAGTACAAAAAGAGGGGGGGAGAGTGCCTCCCCTCGATTATTCGTAGATCTCGGCCACCACGCCGGCGCCTACGGTGCGCCCGCCCTCGCGGATGGCGAAGCGCAGCCCGTTCTCGATGGCGATGGGGGTGATGAGCTCGATGTCCATCACCACGTTGTCCCCCG
>Ga0247720_100623_pt1 | contig 10926 bp, 22 predicted proteins | sample MSEWel2015_12_15_FD_189078 | JGI IMG/M metagenome (GOLD analysis project Ga0247720, IMG submission 189078) | Subsurface sediment microbial communities from gas well in West Virginia, United States - MSEEL Well Study Marcellus 3H_2015_12_15 | ecosystem: Environmental > Terrestrial > Deep...
AATTCCATTGCCTTGTCCACGTACTGTAGAAAAAGTGACATGTCTCCGTTTAGGTATCGCACTATCGACCTATAACAGTATTTCAAAACATCTTCACTCATCACGATACCTCCTCTATTTCAATTTCTACTCTTGGCTCATCGCTGTATAATTTGCGTACTATTGCTTCTACAATTTGTTTATCATCATCGTATGCAAGATGATTAAGTGCATCTGTAACAATTTTACCTATGTTGTCCCAATCTGGCTTAATTGTCGGTCTAATTATACCTGCTAGCATAAGTTCTTTTTTCTTTTTTGAAGCACTACTAGGAATTGGGAAATACGCAGTGATAGTCAGTTTGAGAGGTCCTTGAAATTGTTTATGAAAGTGTCGCATAACATATAGTTCTTTTATGAATGTCTCGTAATCAACAGTCTCTCTCGGTGTGTATGTTATACCGTTTTTCAGCACTCTAGGTCTTTGTTTTCCAAGCGGTTTGCCCGGTATCGTTAGAGATATTTTTTGATTCATTTATTTCACCGCCTTCAATTGTAATTTCCTTTTCTGATAAGACTTTTTTATCGATTCCTGTTCATTTTCTATTGCACAAAATAAGCATAATTTTTGATACCTTTTTGTTGTCATAAATGTTTCTCCGCACTTTTTACACTGTTTTTGATATAGCCTCATTCTTTCTTGCCTCCCTTAGCAATAGCCTTAACCTTGCCTTTTCCGCCTGCAATTGATAAAATACCACTTCTTCAGCGTCTGTATCAGCGATTTTCAATTGCTCTTCCAAGTCCTTCAGTCTTTTTAAAGTTTCTCTTATAAGCCCATCATAGTCGTACATTATTCATTCACCTCTAACTCAAAATATTTTCTCCAGCATTTTCTGGCATTGCATTCTCCTATTTCAGCACATACTTCTTCAATGACTCTATCGCGTCCAATGAGTGGTTTTACATGTTCCCAAAAAAGTGGGCATGGTTCTTGTTTTTCTACTGTACCATCTGGAAAAGTAATCTCTATTACGCCTTCCATAATATCGTCTATAAATTTTTGTTTGTATTTTTCTTTATCTTCTATCCTATCTAACAACATCTTCTCAAATACTTTCATTGCTTTTCCCTCCCTCAGCAAGCTTTTTTGTTTTAGCCAACCACTGTTCATAATTGTTTTTAGCAAGTTCAAATTTGTCTAATACCTCGTCGATACTCGGGACTCTGTATTCGCTCTTGTGTTCCTTACACTCTCTACCCTCATAGATATACTTTTGCCCTGCTTCACACGTACATCTTGCAGCATACTCAGCATAGTACCCGAAAATTGTTTTTTTCTTGTACAGAATAATTCCAGTATCCATACAAACAAAGCATTTGAGCTGTTTTTCCTCGTTTTCTTCTTGCTTTTTAATCACTTCTTGCATTTTTAAGCCTCCAATCACTACCAACTATTTTTATAAATTCACACATTTCCGCAAGTCGCGACACTATTGCGTCTCCTTTTTCTCCAAACTTGCGCCGTAAAGCTGCCGAATTAAAATTTGTAGTAACAATTACAGGTTTTTCATTTTCGTATAAGCGATTGATGATTTGATAAAGAATCGTTGAAGTATATTCTGAGATGTTTTCTTTCCCAAGGTCATCAATAATAAGCAAATCCGTGTCCTGTGTAAACATCTTTATAATCTCTGCCTCTGATAACTCTGAATCTGCTTTGTATGTACTTTTGATAAGCGTAACTATATCCGTAACATTGCCAAAGACAACAGAATAAAGTTTATTTATAAGCTCGTTCGCTATTGCAGCGGCAAGATGTGTTTTTCCTGTCCCCACAGGCCCAGTAAATAGTAATCCTTTATCTACATCAGGGAATTTCTTTACAAATTCATTAGCCTTATCGTAAGCATAAGCTAATTCTGGTGTTAGATTGTTTTTATCGAAAGTATCAAACGTTCTTTTCATAAACCTTTCGCCTAATCCACTTTTTTCTAACAACTGCAATATTTTTTCTTGTTTCTTCCTCATAAGCGCTTCTTTTGCTTCTCTTTCGTTTCTTTCAATGCTTGCCTGTAAAAACACCATTATTTCGTTATCCATCCATATCACCTCTTAAAAGAGATTGTCATATACGCTTTCATTTTGTTTGTCTTTTTCTTTTCTAAAGCTGCGGTCAATACCACCTTCTGCCCGCCAGCGGTCTAGTATTGCTTGTACATATTTCAGCGAACGTTTATTTTGCAGCATACCCTCATGCAGTGCTTCTTTTACCCATTCAAAACTGAATTCATTAACTAAACTCAGTAGTATATCCGCCACACCTTTAGTAACTGTTCCATAACCAAGATTTTCATATACTTCTACAATTTTTGTTAAAGTATCATTAATGTTCACATTAACTTCGTTTTTGTCTACATTAATTCCATCAACACAACCAACACACTGATGTGTATTATTATTTTTATTTAATTTCATTTCATTTCTTTTCATTTCATTTAATTGCATTGCGTCTGCATTGCGTCCGCTTTGCGTTTGCATTGCAAGTGCATTGCTTTTGTTGTCTTTCTCCCACCTTGATTTTGCTGCTTTTCGGGCTTTTTCAGATTTTTCAGTCATTTTTTCCATGCGTCTAATTAGTGATTCAGACCATATAAATTTCCCATCAGATTTAAACAATCCAAATTCATTTATGCAGTCTTCTACAAATTTTTTTATTGCATCTGCATCGCTTTGCATTTGCATTGCAAGTGCATTCCATGTGTATTTATTTATTTCTAGTTTAAAATCAGGTTGTTCTCTTAATATTTCTATAATCATCCAATACCATCCGTAACCTGCTGCACCATATACACTGCGCATTGCTAATATTTTAGGGTCGTATCTTGCGTTAGCATCATGCGAAAAGTAATATGCTTCTTTTGACATTTAAAACCCTCCTGGGCTGTATAAATAATTTAGAACTGCATAAGATATAATGGGTATATATGCACATTTTTCCGCACAAAAATTTTTTTAGAGAGAGGGCATTAGCCCTCTGCAATATAGACTTCCTTGCCCGTGAGTTCCTGTATTTCGCGCTTGAAACGCTCTGCGTCGCTGTTGTTGTCGCTTAAATGCAAAAGATATATCTGCTCAACTTTGCTTAGGTCATTTGCCTTGAGAAATTCTTTAACATTCTCAAGTGAGAAATGTGTCTTTATAATTCTTTTTTTAACTTCGATATTCAGCTTTGTATTATTTTTTAATGTTTCCGTGCTGTAATTACATTCAATCATTATGTGCGTTAACCCCTTGAATTGATAACGTATATAAGCTGTGTCTGTTACATAAAGCAATTTTTCTTTAGTTGCATTACTGTAAAGTAAAAAACCTAGAGGCTCGACGGCATCATGTTGCGTATCGAAAGGGAGGATAACCCATGTTCCAATTTTAAATTGCTGTTTTGCTTTTATAATGTTTATTCTGTGCCCTACAAGCTCTAAAGCTTCTTTTGTTCCTTGAGAAATATAAATATCTATTCCTGCTTTTAAAATGTCTTTAGAGGCTTTAGAATGGTCTTTGTGTTCGTGTGTAACCAGACATGCATCTATTTCTGCTGTTCTAAAGTTTAATTTTTGTTGTATTTTTCTGTAAGATATTCCGCATTCTATAAGGAGTGTGGTATGCCTATCCGACACAAGATAGGCATTACCACTACTCCCACTTGCCAGAACTTTTATATCCATTAGAAATTCGGTCCTTCAGAGATAATTGATTGTTGGTGTGGTTCTTTGTTTTGCTTCTTTTGTTGTTGTTCATCTTCTTCTTGCTGCGTTTCTTTCTCTTGTTCTTCTTCACTGTAATCAACATCATACTCAACATCAATTAATTCTTTATTTGCATTTTCCTTAATCTCTTCTTCAAGTTCATGTTCTGCGATTTCTTCATCAGACCTGTTAAATGCACGCAAAAAGAGATTACTATCATTTGAAGAATTAATTAATGCTTTGCATGCTCTGTTTATGACTGTTTTCTTTGCCATTTCTTCAGTAAATTTCTCATGTGTTGTTCCTGCTTTGATATTGCCTTTTTCATCTACAGGATGTAATATACTTTGTTTCCAAGCTTGTTTAATTTGTTCAATTGTCATAATTTCAGTGTAATCCGGACGTCCATCATCAAATTCGATAACACAGTAAGCAGCTATAATGTTATTATTACTTATGTTTTCAATCTTCTGTATGTGTTTAATTACTTTTTTCCTACCTTTCACAATTTCATACTCAAACTCATCGCCCTTGTAAACAACTTGGGCATATATATTTTTAGCTCCAGCCATTTCTTTTGCTAAATACATTGACCCGAAATAGGACCTTTGACATATAAGCTTATTTCCGTACACTACAAAGTAACACTGCTTTTTAGAAGGGTTTAATCCTTGTATAACCATGTCCAATAAAGCATTTGCTATGCTGTCTTTTGTACATACCTCTAATGCTGGCTTACCGTTTTTATCTGTGGTGCTCTGTAAAATAAGCCATGCACTTTTTAGAGCATTCTCTGGGCTATAATTTATGGGAAAATGTATTTCCCCTTTGTTCTGAAAAGCCCTAATTCTTTCAGCAACAATATCAACCGTATCTTTTTTAATCAAAGCTAAATTACTCATTTTACACTACCTCCACTCTTAATTTTTTATCTCTTTCGCTCACGATTAAACTTATAACCTGCGATTTTGTTTCTATAAGCTTTGTTATACTCTCTTTGTTATCTATAAAGATTGGTGCTTGTATGTTGTAATAATCACACAAAGCATTAATAATATCTAAACCAGCGTTAATTCTTGCTCCAAAATTAAGATTTGTACTAAATGGCACTCCATCAACCATTGGCTCGCATGTTTCTGCAATCCCACCATTGACCTGAATGTCAAACATTTTAAATTTTACATATTTGAATTTGCTATCAATTTTGTTTTGTAATAACTCTACTTTCGCTTTTATAAATTCCTCCGCCAGAAATTCCTGTCTTTCGAGCTCTGCAATTTGTCGCGCTAACTCTCTTTCCTGCTTTTTAAGTTCTTCTATTCTTGCTTTTGCTTTCTCATTATGTTCCTTGTAAGCAAGTTTGCTGTTAACTTGTTCAAGTTCTTTTTTTAGTTCAACCAATTTTTTCTTTAATTCATCTTTTTCGGTGTTTATATATTGTTTAGATAACTTATTCTCTATAGTTTCTATTTCTGATTTAATTTCTTTGTATCGTTCATTGTTGTCTAAATTGATTACTGGCTTAAAATTATCTATTTTAGCTTTTATTTCTTTAGCTCTTTTGTCTAAAACGAGTATTTTTGCTTGAATTTCCTCTGTGTTGATTTCACTTATTTTTTTCTTTAATTCTTCTATTTTTTTGTTGTTTTCTTTACCTTGAGCAGTTATTTTCTTTAATGTTTCCGCCTTTTCAAAGTTAAAATTCTTCAACATTTCTTCTTTTTTTGCTTCAATATCTGCTTCTTCAAAAGGTCTCTTACACACAGGACAAACAAATAAATTTTCGTCAAAGGTAAGCTCTTTCTTATTTTCTTTTCTCCATCTTTCTCTCAATTCTTCGTTTTCTTTTTCCAGTCTTTCGATTTCTTTTTTTGCATTTTCTATAAAAATTTCTTGTTGTGCTAGTCTACTTTTTTCTGTGTTAAGCTCTATTAACGTATTTTGCAATTCTTTATTTAGTTGTTCATATTCTTTATAAACTTCGTTTTTTGCTTCCTGTTCGATCATCATTAGTTCCGATTGTAGTTCATAAAGCCTTTTTTTGTCTTTTAAAACTTCTTCATCATTTTTGCTGCTATCAGCAAGTTTTGCTTCAATGTCATCTACAGCTGTTTGAATAAATTTTTTTCTAAATTCAAGTGCTTCAAAGTCAAATTCTTGTATTGTGTTATTGAGTTCATCAATTCTATAAGGAATTGCTTTTATATCATCGTTAAGTTTCTTTTTACGTGCAACTATAGATTTTTTAAGAGTTTCTATATCTGTATTATTGAGAAGAAAGGCAAGTTCTTTAAAATCATTTCTACTTGAAATAACATCTTCGTTTGTAACATCTCCGACCATATTCAAAAGCACTTTGCGTCTATCCTGCCATTTGAGAACTAATCCAAAATAAAGCGGATTTGTTATCATTTTAAAGATGCTTTCATCTATAAGTTCGTTTATATACGCTTTGTATTCGCTTTGTTTGACTGGTACATCATTTATATAGTAAAGTGTTTCTGTCCCTTTTAATTCTGATTCTGCCTCGCCTCTTTTTTTAACCCATTTCTCTCTTAAAATTTTCTTCAAAGTAATTGTTTTTCCATCTATGTCTAATACTCCTTCTACCTCTGTGTCAATCATGTGTATTACATTGCCTTGTTTATCAAGTGGTTGTATATCAAACTTGCTTCTGTCACTGCTGTCTTTATCGAATAATAGCCATGTGAATGCGTCAAAAATAGTTGTTTTCCCAGTGCCATTGTCGCCATATATATTAGTGTTCTTACCCCCATTTGTATCTAACGTAAATTCTTTTATACCTTTAAAATTTTTAAGACTCAATTTTAACAACCGCATTTTCATGTTTTTCTGCCTCCTCCAACTGCTTTTCTAACTCTCTTATCCATCCCAGTCTTTTCTTTTTATCCTCCTCCAGCTTAGCCACCTGCTCCAGATAAGCCGTCTGTTCCTCTATGATTTCCTCCACTTCTTTTTTGTACACACGTATAAGCCTTTTATTATTTTCTATTGCCCACTCCGAAAGCATTGCTTTTACCTCCTTCACGTGCTATACTGAAATTGGGTAATTTCTTGTGGGCCTTTTTAAGGCCTTTTTAATCTGCTAAAATACTTTTTATTATCCTTTTAGCTTCTTCTTTTGCTTCTAAATATTCTTTATATGCAGTATTCCATGCCATTTCTAAGATCTTTTCTTGGTTTTCTCTTATTGCTTTTGCAATGTATGCTTTTGTCAATGGATGTAGCGGCTTGTGAAAACTGATTGTTATGCTGTCTATATTGCAGTCATTTTCTTGCACGTCTATGGAATGAACCCACTTAATAAATGCTCTTTTATCGTCGCCTATAATTTTTTCTCTTTCTTTTGCTTCAAAGTATTTTTCCAAAGTTTTTATGCCATTCATTTTTTAACCCTCCTTTTATTTGTTTAATGAAATTTTTATTCTCTTTTTGTCGCCATCAAAAGCGATTGCAAAACCCAATTTATTTAGCAACATTGCAAGCCTTATGCTCATTTATTTCACCTCCTCTACCCAATCTTCTATTTCATTCCCCAGTTTTGTGTATATGCTTTTATATATTTCTAAATCTCGTCTTTCATAATCCAGAAGTGGACGTACTTGGCCTAATGATGCTAAACTTGCTAAATGATACCAAACTAATTCATCTAACCATCGTTTTTCTTCATCTGTAAGCTCTAATTCTAACTTCATCTATTTCACCCCCTCCTCTATTTTCCTTAAAATACTTTCGAATGCTTCAATGTCTCTCATATATCCTTTCATCCTCTGTTGCACATACTTTTGTTGCTTTGCATTTTGTTCTGCTGCTAAAGTTTGCTTTTCAAAAAACATATACATATCTTCTGCTGCTTTTAATGATGTTTTTACTGCTTCTTCTAGTCTGATTAGTTCTTCAATTGTGAGTTTTAGCGTATATTTCTTTTCCCTCTCTTCACTATGTCCCCAGCTCATGTTCATGTGACTGCACCTCTTTTCCCCTCTTCATGTCTCTTAAAAACTGTTCACCTAGGATTCGCGCTAACAAGTCATAGTTCGGTTCTACGTCACACGGTATTATCTCTCGCCCTATTTCCTGCATCGTCTTTTTGTCGAGAATTATCTTTAGAATAGCCAATTAGAACAACCTCCTTTTATAAGTTTATTGATGAAGATTGATTCCACGGGATTAAATTCTCTAATTCTTCTTCTACGGCATTAAGAATTCTTTTACACTGCTTAATGGAAAGATTTTTTTTCGCAAGAACAGCAATTATTTCATAAACCATTTTTTGCTGTTCTTGTTTTTCTTTTAAAATTTCCTCCATCTCTCTCACCTCCTCATGCTCTCTTTAAGGCTATAACATTATCCTCTTTAATGACTTTTCTTATAAAATCTAGTCCTTTTTGATATACAAGCGTCTTAATATAGATGTGCGTTGTTCCGTCGGGCTTTGTGTATTTTTGCTCGATTGTTCTGAAGTAGCCTTTATCGATGTATTCCTGATAAGGAATGTTGTCCTTCATAAGTACACCTTTCTCTCTCAGAAGCTTAAAGAGCTTATTCCTGCCCATTCTTGTTTCCTCGTATATAAGCTTTGCTGCCCTGTTCATGTCAATTGCGTCTTTACTACCTGCGACAGCGTCGAAAAATTCCGCTTTGGGCTCTAATTCTTTTATTTTCTTTTCCTGTTCTGCTATAATTTTTTGTGCTTCAATTACTGCTGCTGCAATAAGCTGTCTCGGGTCAAGTGAATACGCTCCGGTCTTTCTTATTTGCGGAATTACCTCATGTGTAATCCACCGTTTGAAGTCTTTGGCTTTAGGCATATTACTTGTCAATACAAGAGAATACAACCCAGCTTCATTTACAATCGTTGTTTCTTGTTCTCTGCCAAGTGAATCGGTGAGGTAAACTTTACTTACCTCATCTTCATCAAGTCGAGCAACAGCCATTTTATGGTTCGTATGTTCTAAAATGTCACAGACATCTTTTGCTACAAACCATGGTTCTCCATTGATGATTACAATCCTAATCTGTTTACTCTCATAATTAAAAACCTGTGGTAAAGTATCCATTAAACATTCCCTCCAATCATGGTATAATTTTCTTGGGGAGGCTCACATAAGGGAGTTGATTAAAATGACTGCTGATGAAATTGCTAAAAACCTAACTTTTATATATTTTTTAAAGTCCGATTTGTTAGACCAAATTAATCCTTTAGAAGTTAGCCAAGATGTTTTAAAAGATATTTGTAAGTCATATGTCTCGGTATATGACCATTTCCTTAAGGCTGCCTCATCAATAGTTGAAAAGCCCAAACCTAATGTTAGGGTTATTGATAAACCGCCCGGATGGTAACTTAAATTAAAATTTGTGGGCCTCTCCCATTTTGTTTAACAGTTCCACTATATCTTTTATTATTTTGTTATTTTCTTGCATAATCCTCAGACATTCAATTTGCTTCTCATCAAATTCCCAAAAATGGTTTGAAATATAATTGTAAAGTTCTATGAGATGCTGTATCTGTTTTTTTAAAACTTCCTCATAAGTTAGTTCTTCTGTGTTAGATATTCTTATTGTTTTGTTCATTTAACTCACCTCCTCACGTAATCTCACGTTTTTGTTTGACGAATCGTCCAAAACTTCTCCAAAAAAAATTTCATCAATATTTTTATCAAGCATTTCTGCAATTTTCTTTGCTACTTTTAACGTTGGATTTCTAATGCCTTCTTCAATCTTATAATAATGAGATGTTGATATACCAATTGATTTTGCAATATCTTTGACTGATAATCCAGAGCGCTTACGGATTTCTCTAAGTTTTTCTCGTTTCATTTTATCACCTCCATTTGGACGAATCGTCTCACTTCAATTTATATTATAATGGACATTTCGTCCAAAGTCAATACCTTTTTATCCGTTTCGTCCAAAATATTTTATTTTTGGACTCTATGTGCTAAAATACTTTTAGGAGGTGGACAATATGGAATTTAGTCAAAGGTTACGCCAGTTAAGAGAAGAAAAAGGAATGGAACGTCAAGACTTGGCAAACTACTTAAATATGTCTTATTCTACAATAGCAAAATATGAGTCAGGAGTGAGGTTTCCTGATAAAGAAACCTTACAAAAAATAGCGGATTTTTTCAATGTCTCTGTAGACTATCTTTTAGGTAGAACTGACGTTCGCAATACCTTCATTCCCGATGACTACACACAAAAATATAAAGTCACCAAAAAAGATTTACTCCAATATGAAGACTTTATCAAGAACGCCGGCGCTTTCTTCATGAATGATGAAGTAGCAGAAGAGGATAAGGAAAAGCTCTTTAAAGATATATCAGAGCTCTTCTGGAAAGCAAAGGAGATAAACAAAGAGAAATACGGCAAAAAGAAAAAAGAGAGAAAGGCAAAATAAGGAGGTGCTTCACATGAGAAAGAATATTCATGCAAGAGTGAAGCACCTTGTACAAAAGTATAATACGAGAAATCCTGAAAGATTAGCACAATATTTAGGCATTTATGTGGTACATAAAGACTATTCCTTATACACAAAAGGTTACTTCATTAAAACTTTACGAAACAAATTTATTGTTGTCAATAGCGCTTTAGATGAATGGGAAAGAAAAATTGTTTTAGCACACGAATTAGGACATGCAATCTTACATTCTTCAGAGCCTATTTACTTTATTCGGGAATATACACTATTCCCTGTTGGGCCTTATGAGTTTGAGGCTAACAAATTCGCGGCTGAATTGCTGATTGACGATGATGAAATTAAAGAATTAAAGCATACATCAACATCTTGCATTGCAGCAGTATTAGAGGTCAATGAGGATCTGATAAAATATAAGTTTTTTAAGTGAGTGTGAATTGTGAAAAACGATAAAATTATAACACTAGCTAAATGCAGTATATGTGGGAAAATGTTTAAAGTGCCTTTAACTCCCGATGCAGCGAGAGCCTTAGAAAATTCAAAAGAGTTTGGTTTTATCTGCTCAAACTGTGCTGTAAAAGAGATATATAAGAACAAAAGAGTCTTTAAACCTGTAAAATAAACCTTAAAGCGAGGTGTTACAAAATGAAAGCAGCTGCATACGCAAGATATTCCAGCGATAATCAAAGAGAAGAAAGTATTGAGGCTCAGCTGAGAGCTATAAAAGAGTATTGTGAAAAGAATAATATTCAGCTAGTA
>Ga0247720_100624_pt1 | contig 10860 bp, 8 predicted proteins | sample MSEWel2015_12_15_FD_189078 | JGI IMG/M metagenome (GOLD analysis project Ga0247720, IMG submission 189078) | Subsurface sediment microbial communities from gas well in West Virginia, United States - MSEEL Well Study Marcellus 3H_2015_12_15 | ecosystem: Environmental > Terrestrial > Deep subsurface...
GCACATGGATACCCCGCTGGCCACCTGCGAAGAGCGAGACCCCAAGGGGCTGTATAAAAAGGCCCGTTCCGGCGAAATCAAGCATTTCACCGGGATCGACTCGCCCTACGAAGTGCCGGCACACCCTGAGATTCGGCTGGATACGTCCCGCCACTCAGTGGACGAGTGCGTCGAGTCCCTCATTGCCTATTTGCTTGAGCGTGAGCTCATAACCCGCAAGGATTGAGTCCATGGAGTGGCAAGGCATAGTGACCTTGATAACACTGTTTGTGGTGTTATCTTCGCTTGCGCTTACCCGTGTTTCCGCCGACCTGGTCCTGATGGCCGCCCTGGCGTTCCTGTTGATTTCGGGAATTCTGGGGCCGGCAGAGGCTTTGGCGGGGTTCGGCAACCCGGGGGTAATTACCATCGCAACTCTGTACGTGGTGGCCGCCGGGCTTAAGGAAACCGGTGCGGTGCAGTGGATTGCCCGCCAGCTGTTGGGGCACCCGAAAACTGAAAAAGGCGCCCAGCTGAGAATGATTGCACCCACCGGCATTCTCAGTGCCTTCATGAATAATACCGCTGTGGTTGCCATGTTCATCCCCGCGATTCAGGATTGGGCCCAGCGTCTTGGCATCCCGGCTTCCAAGCTGTTGTTACCCTTGAGTTATGCCGCCATTCTCGGCGGCACCTGCACCCTGATCGGCACCAGTACCAACCTGGTGGTGGACGGCATGCTCCAGAGCAAGCTCGGGATCAACCTGGGATTGTTTGAGCTGGCCTGGGTTGGCATTCCCTTGTTGCTTGTGGGCGGTTCGTTTCTGGTTCTGTTTGCCTCCCGAATACTGCCCGACCGTGGTGGCGTAGCTGAAGAACTGGACCAGGTGCGCCAATACGGGGTTGAGGTTGAAGTGGTAGCGCCCGGGCCATTGGTGGGTAAAACCATTGCCGAGGCGGGCCTTCGGGCCCTGAATTATGGCTATCTAACGGAAATTGATCGTGGCGGCCGGCTGATTACCGCGGTAGAACCCGACCGGACCCTGCAGGCGGGGGACCGGCTGTATTTTGTGGGAGCCCCGGAATGTGCCAGTGAGCTGCGCCGGATTCAGGGCCTGAAACCGGCCAATGGCAGTGTTCACAAGCTGGATGTCGCTAACCACCAGCGGTGTCTGGTGGAGGTGGTGCTTGGGCCGGAGTTCCCGGCCCTGAACAAGACCATCCGCGATAGCCAGTTTCGGACCCGGTTCAATGCGGTCATCCTGTCCCTGTCCCGTGAGGGCAAGCGGGTGCCCGGTAAGCTCGGCGATATCACCTTTCGGATGGGTGATACCCTGTTGCTCGAAGCCAGCCATCAGTTTGCCGAGCAATACCGCTTCCGGCGGGATTTCCTGCTGGTCAGTGCGTTGAACGATTCCACGCCACCGGATTTCCGCAGGGCACCCCGGGCGATGGGAATACTGCTTCTGATGGTGCTGGTGAGCGCTTCCGGGCTCTTGCAGATCATGGAGGCTGCGTTTCTGGCCGCTGCCGCCATGATCGTTTCCGGCTGTATTACTGCGAGTCGCGCCCGGCGCAGTGTGGATTTGCCGGTGCTTCTGGTGATTGCGGCGTCTTTTTCCCTGGGCAACGCCATGACCAATACCGGAGCGGCGGAATGGGTTGCTGGCGGATTACTTGGTTTTGGCGACCTTACACCGTGGGCAGCGCTTGCTTTGATTTATCTGCTCACAGCAGCGTTTACCGAGGTGATTACCAACAATGCCGCAGCGGTCTTGATGTTTCCTATTGCATTAGCGCTTTCGGAACAGCTGGGAGTTCAGTTCCTACCCTTTGCGGTTACCGTGATGTTCGCAGCGTCGGCCTCTTTTGTGACCCCTCTGGGTTATCAGACTAACCTTATGGTATACGGCCCGGGGCGGTACCAGTTTTTAGACTATGTGCGAATTGGTTTGCCTTTGAGTGTTTTGGTTGGCTTGACTGCAATAATGTTAATCCCAATGGTATGGTCATTCTAATCGGGGCACTGTATTGCTGTAAATTTGGGGTCAGATGAAAACGGGGTCAGAAGAAAAGTTCTTCTGACCCCGTTTTCATCTGACCCCGATTTAGCAATTAGTCCTGCTGCCAGCTCTGCACTGCTTCTTTGCCGTGCTTCTGACGCCAGTCGTTCAGCGTCTTGTGATTACCACCACGAGTTTTGACTACTTCACCGGTATGCGGGTTCTTGTAGGTCTTCATCGGGCGCTTCGGGCGGCTGCCAGCGGCTGGATCGGCTTTGCCACCAGCTACAGAAGGGTCAATCGCAGAAAGAATCTGAAGCACATCCTTCGGTGACTTGTCATATTCCTTCATCAGAGCACGAACCTTGTTTTCAAACTCCAGTTCGCCTTTCAGAGACTGATCTTTTTCTAGCTGTTCCAGCTCTGAAGCAAGCTTTTCCATAAGCTGTTTTTTCTGGTAGTAATCGTTAATCTTTGCCATGGAATTAAAACCTTATTTAACAGTGATTCTAAAGACCAAATCAGAATTGATAAGAAGTCGCCAACAATAATAAAAAAAACGCGCTGTCTTGGCAAAATTATTTATTTACGAGCCCTTAATAACAAACCCGATCACTTTTATCAGCGCCTGATAATTCCATCGGTAGATAACATTTTTACTATCCTGGATTCACCCCATAATAAAGAGCAAACTTCCTACCCATGACCACAAATCAATTACTCTTGCCTGACAAAAAGGAAGAATATCGCTCAGAAAGGGAGGGGCTGAGGAAAACCAGACATGGCCTTTTCTTTTCGATCAAACCCCATGTTCCGGGAAAGAGTGCCCCAAGCCGCGCCTCGAATGCGTCCTGTTATGGGGTATAGGTGACTGTAAACATTGTTTTCTGTACCATTCTCGATTCTACGTTCACCCGATTTCAACGCGTTCCTTCATTCTCATGTCCCGAATCAATCGCCAGAAATCCCGCAAAAACCCCAGAGCCAGAAAAACAGCCGCACAGCCACTCGAGCGAGAATGGCAACGCATCGTAAACTTAACGCGGAAAAACCAGCGCCTGGAACAGGAACTGGAAGCCTTCATGCAGCAGTGCATGGACGCCCTTCACGATGACGAAGTGGAAATGGCAGATGCCATCCTTCAGCAAACCAAACATCTGGCCGGATTTCTCTCTCGCAAATCCCTGGCCCAGTGGCAGAAAGTCGAACTGCTCGAGTGGATACAGCAGAATATTCTACAAGTGGCCAACAGTCCGTTTTGTGATCAGGCCCAGCTGCTGGACTTGAGCAACTTCATCGAAGACCTACAGCAAGCACTCGGGCTGGGGGAGCCACCTCCTCTTCCCGAACAAACCGGAAAGAAGGGAGAAACCGGCCAACGCCACCACGAGCGGGCGCGCCAGGATACAGCCACGGACGACATGTTCGAAGACTTGTTTGCGGATTTTGAACAGGAGCCCCAAGCAGGACCCAACACTGAGGCCGGCTCCGACACCGACGATCCAGGCTACTGGGAGCAGCTGTTCGAGGAGTTTATTCGTGAAGAAGAGGAAGCCGAACAGGCCCGCCAGTCAGACACCGACAGCCTGCGACAGTTGCTGAAAAAGTCGTCCATCAACAACCTGTTTCGCCGGCTTGCAAGGCTACTCCACCCGGACCGTGAACAAGACGAAAACCGGAAGGCGCTGCGACATGAACAGATGAGCGAGCTTCTCAAAGCCCGTGAGCAGAACGACCTCTACACACTATTCAACCTGTACGAGGAGCACATGGGGCAGTCTGCTCTGGAATTGCTCTCTGAAGACACTGACGAGGACCTGCTTGCTCTGCTCAAGGCCCACACCCAGGAATTGAGGGAACAACAGCAAACGCTGATTTACGGTAACCCGCTCCAGGGCTTTTTCTATGATCATTTCTACGACAAAAAGCCGAAAAACAGAGCCCGAAACCTGCAACAATATTGCAAAAATCTGCGTGAAATGGTCGACAACGAGCGGCAGATTACCCGCTCGATAACCAGTATCGCAACGCTCAAGCCATACCTCGAAGCGCGTTTCGAGCGCATGCCGCCGATTGATTTTCTGTGATAGAAGGCCGGCGAGAATGGGGTATGAAGATGGGGTCAGATGAACTTTTCATCTGACCCCAAATTTATGCCGGAACTCGGCAGAGCCCAATGGCTTGCCGTTGTTGATTGTTTTCCGGATATCATCCTGGATGTGTTCCGGGATGGGTTTGTTGAATAATTGGAGGTAATGTCGCTTCCGTTCGGCGAGTGTTTTGCCCAGCGAAAGATAGAGTTCGTGAGGTTGGTGCATATTGGCCTGCTTTCCGAGAGCGTGGCACTGATAGCTGCTCCACCAGTAATCTTCAGCATTCTTCACCATGCCGGCTTTAATCGGGTTCATTTCGATATAGCGCTGGCAGCTGAGCAGGTAGTTTTCTGAATCAATCAGGCACGATCGAAATCTTCCTTCCCAGAGTCCGCCGGTTCTGTCGTGTCGGCGATTGAAGTATCGCACATAACGCCGGCCAACAGATTGCATAAAAGCTGATATGCCTGTTTCGGTTGATGGCGTTGCCAGCAAGTGCACATGGTTGGTCATCAAAACCCAACCATGCAGCGCGACACCGTGTTCTTCGGCATATTGCTCCATCAGGCGGCAGTAAAAGGCAAAATCGACCCGGCCTCTGAATGTGGGCTGGCGGTTGTTGCCTCTCTGGATAACGTGTTGGGGCACGCCGGGAGGGCAGAACCTGATAGATCTGGGCATGGCATCACATCCTTGTGACTGTTGGTGGTTGTCTGGGCTGAACCTTACCGGCTTTGAGCCGCCAGATTTGTGAGCTCGGTCTCGAAAATGGGGTCAGATGAAATTGGGGTCAGAAGAAAAGTTCTTCTGACCCCAATTTCATCTGACCCCAACTTAAGCCACCACCACCCGGTTCCGTCCCCCTTCCTTTGCCGCATACAAGGCTTCATCCGCCTTCTGCATCCACTGCATGTAGTTTTCCGGTTCGCCCGTTAACTGGGCAATGCCGATGCTGATGGTGTAGCGAATCGGCGCCACGGTGGTTTGCACCACGCTCTGTTCGATGCTTTCCCGGATTCGTTCGCAGATGATGCGTGCGCCCTCGGCGTTGGTTTCCGGCAGGATGATGCCGAATTCTTCACCGCCGTAGCGGCCGGCGCTGTCGGATTGGCGGATGTTGGAGCGGGTGATGCTGGCGGTGTGTTTGATGACTTCGTCGCCGGCGAGGTGGCCGTGGGTATCATTGACCGGTTTGAAGTGGTCGATGTCGAACATCACGAGGCTAGTGGTGTGGCCGTAGCGGCGGAAGCGTTCGAACTCGGCATCTACCAGGTTTTCCCAGGTGCCGCGGTTGAGCAGGCCGGTGAGGCGGTCGGTCATGCTGAGCTTGGCCAGCTGCGTATTGGCCCGTTCGAGCGCCCGTTTGCTGCTGGCGATGTCGGTAACGTCGTACACCATCAGGCACACTTTCTCGACTTCCCCGGTTACCCCGGAGAGCGGGCTGATGGTGAGGTTCTGGAACATGTATTCGTCGGTGCCGGTGATCGGCCGGGTATTTCGGAACCGGAACAGGTAAGGGCGTTGCTCCCAGGATGTAAAGGCTTTGGTGTTGAGCAGCGCTACAGCATCTACCTTGCGGGTCAGCCAGGCTTTGGGGATATCCGGGAATACATCGAACAGGACCTGGCCCTGGATCTTGCTGGCGGTTATACCGCTATGGTTCTCCATGAATCCGTTCCAGACTTCAACTCGGAAATCCAGATCCAGCACCACCAGGCCCACCTCCACGGATTCCAGCATGTCCATCAGCCAGTGAAAGGAGTTGGCTTCAGATTCTTCTATGGCCATGATTCAGTCCACCAGATATTGCAGGCGATCTTCGAGAAAGGGCACTGAGTCTTCGGTGAGAAGGATCAGCATGTCGCATTCAATGTCGCGGTCTTCCAGGGTGTAGCAGATTTCAATGCACAGCAGCTGTTCTTCCCGGGTGCTGTGGTGCTCCAGCAGCTCGGTGATCTGCCGGTGCTGGCCCAGTACCGTAGGGTGGCCCAGGCCGAGCTTCAGATCCAGTTGGTCGCCGATGCCTTTGAGAAAGGCGCCGAACAGGATGCTGGACATGTCCATCAGCACCTCCACATTGACCGCTTCGCCCTCGAGGGTGTCGTAGTGCAGCATCTCCGCCATGTCTTTGAAGCTGGCGTCTGCAAACAGCAGGAGTGCCTCGCCGGCAATGCCCGCGCCGGTGAAGCCCTGGCACACGGCGGAATAGGTGTCGCTGTCGCTGACCGAGGAAATCGCCATGTGCAATTCCGAGTTGGCGAGGAAGGCGACCCTGGGAATTGGCTGCTTTACAAACACTCTCAGAAGCCGCGCCAGCAGATCCGAGGACCGGCCCATGGCGACGTTGGAGATTTCCTGGAGGTAGTCGTTCAGGGATACGGAGATTTCCGGCGTGCTGCTGCCGGAGCCCCTCAGACTGCCGTCCTGCAGTGCGGCGTTTTCAATCTCTCCGGGCCGGTACACGCCGTACTCCGTGAGCAGGCGTACTACGATGCTGGTTTCCGTGGGCTTTTTGATGAAATCAATGGCGCCGAGCTTCTTCACCCGTTCCCGGGCCTCGGGCTGGATATCGCCGGAGACCACAATGGTCATCACCGGCAGATCTTCCTTGCGGACCTGCTCCAGCACCTCGTAGCCATCCATTTCCGGCATGTTGAGGTCCAGAAACATCAGCTCCGCTTCGTGGTTCCGCAATTTGGCCAGCGCTTCCGTGCCATCGACAGCAAAGCGGACATCGGCCTGCAAACCCTCCGGCAGAGCTTTGGCCATCTGTTTTCTGGCAAGCGCGGAATCGTCGCAGATCAGGATGCGGGTGGTCATTGGCATGGCCGTTCGGGGTTATTCATAAGGGTGGGAAGTATACCAGCGGCGCATGCTATGTACATGTTTGCTACATCATTCGTAACGTTTGGTAAGATTCCGTAAGTATCTTGGGGCAAACGTTATGTGACTGTATTCAAACTTGGCCCTGTAACTCCGGATTGTAACCGGTGATTGTGACTCCGCTCACTCTATTGGCCGGCCTGCCTTGGCTATAGTGTGCCTGCGGCAAATAAAATAATAATGGTTTTTCAGAGACACGAAACTATGAGACAGCAGGCGTATGGATACGCTGCCGTCACCCTGTTCTGCCTGGGGATTGCGCCCGTTGTCCAGGCCGAGCTGAAGCCCATTTCTGATGAAACCATGGGTGAGGTGACCGGGCAGGCTTTTATGCAGATCGAGAACATTCAGGACATTCCGGGAAACTCCCACGAGTTTACCCGAATGACACTGGGCATGGATGTCGAGACCCGGGTTAATATCGACGATGTGAAGGTCGGTGAAATTGATGGTGGCGTCGATTTCGCTTCTCAACATGTAGCTTTGGGGCATATCGCCCGACAGGATGGTGTTCAGTACAACGGCCGCAACTACAGTGCCGGAGATACCGTTCATTTTGAGGCGTTGAAGCCTTATATCGAACTGGCTAATACCACTGACGGTGAGCTTGCCGGGTTCAGGATGGGCTTTGGACAGGCGAGAGGGTCGGTTTCTTCGTTGACCAGCAGTTTCAGTGGCGATATTGGTCTGAAGCTGGTGAGCGGCGATCAGGAATACGATGCCACCCTTTTTGATGCGAACAGCCAGGCCACTAACTACCGCGCCAGCCATATTGGTATTGACGATCCTAATGCCGCCCCCGCCGACTGTGCTTCGACCGCGCCTACCAACTGTGCACCCCTTACGCAGCTGCAGTCGATTATTGTCGGTGAGAAGAACACCGATGGCACCACCGGTTTCACCGACGACTTCTTCATTGGTTTTCAGCGTGAGGATGTGGGGTGGCAGAGCCCGGACGGCGCCAATGTGATCAATGCCGGCCAGGGCGTGTATATTAATCTCCCCACGAGCATGACGGTGAACATGAGCGATCTCATCACCAACGGCGTGCCGCGGTTGCAGACCCACCGGCAGGATAAGGGTACCCAATTGTTTTAAATGCTAAACTCCTGCCAGTGTTTAACCCATTTGGCAGGAGTTTAGTCCCTTGATCCGCTCGTTTTACTGGCACGATTACGAAACCTTCGGCGTAGACCCGGTTCACGACAGGCCTTCCCAGTTTGCCGGGGTGCGGACGGATGCGGATCTGAACGTTATTGAAGAGCCGCTGGTGATTTACTGCAAACCGGCGGATGATTACCTGCCATCGCCTGAAGCCTGTCTGATTACCGGTATTACCCCGCAGAAAGCCCTGGAAGACGGGTACCCGGAAGCGGAGTTTATCGCGCAGATTAACGAGGCCTTCAGCCAGCCCGGCACCTGTGTCGTGGGCTACAACAGCCTGCGCTTTGATGACGAAGTGACCCGCCATACCCTGTACCGCAACTTGCGCGATCCCTACGCCCGCGAATGGCAGAACGGCAATTCCCGCTGGGACATCATCGATATGGTGCGCCTTACCTATGCCCTGCGCCCGGAGGGCATCAACTGGCCCCGTAAGGAAGACGGCAGCCCCAGCTTTCGGCTCGAAGAGCTGACCAGGGCTAACGGCATCGCCCACGAGGCCGCCCACGATGCCATGTCGGATGTGGAGGCGACCATCGCGGTGGCCAGGCTGATCAAGGAGAAGCAGCCCAAACTCTTTGATTTTGTTCTGCAGAACAAGGACAAACACTCCGCCCGCGCCATGCTGGATACCGCCACCATGAAGCCGGTGTTCCATATTTCCGCCAAGTACCCGGCCAGCCGGGGTTGCTGCGCATTGGTCGCCCCGGTGGTCGAGCATCCCACCAACAAGAACCTGGTGATTGTGTATGACCTGCGGGAAGACCCGAGTGAGCTGATCAGCGCCAGCCCTGAGCAGATTCGTGAGCGGGTGTTCACTTCCCAGGCGAATATGGGGGAGGGCTTAAGCCGCTTTCCGCTGAAAGGTGTGCAGCTGAACAAGTGCCCGGTATTGGCGCCGGCGAATATGCTCTCAACCCTGTCGCAGGAATGGCTGGAAGAGCTGGCGCTGGACGGCGACACCCTGCGCGCCAATCTGGCCAGGTTGCGCAAGGCACCGGATCTGCCCGCGAGAATTGCCGAGGCCTTTGACCAGCCCCACGAAAGCGACCTCACCGATCCGGATGAGCAGCTCTATGCCGGTGGCTTCATCAGCAAGACCGACCGCGAAAAGCTCAACCGGATACTGACGCAGCCGGTGGAAACCCTGGGTGAACTGGACGAGACCTTCGAAGATGACCGCCTGCAGGAACTGCTGTTCCGCTACCGCGCCAGGAATTACCCCGGCAGCCTGATGGGTGAGGAACTGGAACGCTGGGAGGAATTCCGCAGCCAGAGGTTGATGCACCCCAAGAAGGGCTGGCGATCCCTGGAGGAGTATGCCCAGGAATTACAGCGCCTGGCGGCAGACCCGGAGCTGACGCCGGAGAGGCGGCAGATTCTTGAGGATCTGCATTTGTACGGGGAGTCTTTGATTCCGTACTGCTGAAAACGGGGTCAGAAGAAAAGGGGGTCAGAAGAACTTTTCTTCTGACCCCCTTTTCATCTGACCCCACTTTTATCCACTCACTTCTCAAACAGAACAGAAATGTCCTCGGCGGTAATGCTGGAGCTGAAGGCGTCGGCTTTGCCGTAGAGTCCGTCCGCCAGTTGGCTTTTTCTCGCCTGAAGGGCCCGGATTCGTTCTTCTACGGTGCCTTCGGTAATCAGCCGGTAAACGAACACGGGTTTATCCTGGCCTATGCGCCAGGCGCGGTCTGTGGCTTGTTGTTCGGCTGCCGGGTTCCACCATGGATCGTAGTGGATAACGCAGTCGGCGGTGGTGAGGTTGAGTCCGGTGCCGCCGGCTTTCAGGCTGATGAGGAATACCGGGCTGTCACCATTCTGGAACCGTTTGACGGGCGTGGCGCGGTCCCTGGTTTGGCCCGTGAGCTTTTCATACCCTATGCCGGCCGCTTCCAGTGAAGTTTCGATGAGCGCCAGCATGCTGGTGAACTGCGAGAAGATGATGATCCTGCGGCCTTCATCCAACAGTTGTTCCAGCATTTCCATCAAATAGTCGAGCTTGGCCGAGCTGGCCGTCTCTTCCGGGTTGAGCAGGGTCGGGTGGCAGCAGATTTGCCGGAGTTTCAGGAGAGCGTCCAGTATTTCAATCTGGCTTCGCGCTGCACCTTTTTCCGCCAGTAGCGTGCGAATGCGCTTGTCCATGGTTGCGCGAATGGTCTCGTACAGATCTTTCTGCTGGCGGTTCAGCTCCACGTTTCGCACGATTTCGGTTTTCTCGGGCAACTCCGGTGTTACCTGATCTTTCGTGCGCCTGAGCATGAACGGCCGTACCCGGCGGCTCAGCTCCGCGTAACGGCTCTGATTACCCTGTTCTTCGATGGGCTTTCGGTAATGATTCCGGAAGGATTGCTGGTCTGCCAGGTAGCCGGGCAGAATCAGGTCAAACAGGGACCAGAGCTCGCCCAGGTGGTTTTCCATGGGCGTGCCGGTCAGCGCGATGCGGTTTTCGGCGGGCAGGCGGCGAGCGGCTTTGGACATCACGGTGGCCGGGTTTTTCAGGTACTGGGCTTCGTCGAAAAACGCCAGGCTGTATGTCTGGTTTTTGTGCTGGTCCAGATCCCGGTGCAGCAGTGGATAGCTGGTGATCACCAGATCCGCCTCTGCCACCTTGGCGAACAGTGGTTTCCGGCGATTGCCATGAATCACCAGCCGTTTCAGGCCAGGGGTGAATTTTTCGGCTTCCGCCTCCCAGTTGGCGATCAGGGTGGTTGGGCAGACCACCAGGGCAGGTG
>Ga0247720_100629_pt1 | contig 10776 bp, 12 predicted proteins | sample MSEWel2015_12_15_FD_189078 | JGI IMG/M metagenome (GOLD analysis project Ga0247720, IMG submission 189078) | Subsurface sediment microbial communities from gas well in West Virginia, United States - MSEEL Well Study Marcellus 3H_2015_12_15 | ecosystem: Environmental > Terrestrial > Deep...
TTGTGGTTGATTCTAGAGGGATTCGACGGGTTTCGTCGAATCTTTTATTCATGAACACTACTTCGCAATCTATCGCTGCCATGAATATAGAAGAGCTGCAAAGCCGCTGTCTACAGCTGGAAGAGCAATACAGATGGCTGGAACAACAGAATGCCGAGCTGACCGCTAAACTGAACTGGTTTGAAGCCTTAAAGGCCCTGCCGGAAGATAAACGCAATAAAGCAGTGGCCGCCCGGGTGGGGCTGGAATTTTGTAACCAACTTTTTGCCATTGAGCGCGACTTGAAAGATGCAACGCCCCAGGAGCGTTATCAGGCCCGCCAGGTGCGCAGCCGCCCCGTGCTGGATGCTTTTCGGGCATGGCTTAAAACCCAGAAAACACAGGTACTGCCCAAAAGTTCCTTTGGTCAGGCAGTTAACTATTGCCTGAACCAGTGGGATAAACTCATTGCCTTTTTGCAGGATGGACGCCTGGAACTGGATAACAACTGGAGTGAGCGGTCGATCAAACCCTTTGTCATTGGCCGCAAGAACTGGTTGTTTGCCAATACTCCGCGGGGTGCCCGGGCCAGCGCCATTACTTACAGCATCATAGAAACGGCAAAGGAGAATGGGTTGAATCCTTTCCAGTACCTCAGTTATCTTTTTGAAAAACTTCCCAACCTGGACCCCACAGACGGTAACGCCCTGGATCAGTTGCTCCCCTGGTCCGATTCGTTACCCCCTGTCTGCAGGGCCAGTAAATAAGCCAGATTATGTCCCCACCTGATTGCAAGGTGGGGTTTATTTTACGCTTACGTTTAACGGTGTCTTCCACTCTGCCGGTAATTACCTTATGCCGGTATTTTGGGCAAAACACGATATGGTAATGATGTTATAGACGCAGTGGTTCGTTTTTCCATTCATACCATGATTATAGCACTAGAACAGGTGTTTGTGAATACATTTGTCGCCCTGACGGGCGATACCCCGCTCGATCCACGGGACAAGCCCGTGGGTTCTCAGGGGCCGATTCCTATAAAAGCCTTGCTTCCAAGCAAGCCTTTCAACTTCCCGCGAACTGCCGCACCAGGTCGTTGGATAACCTGAAACCGCAGTCTTTAAGTTTTTTAAGCAGTGCGGGCATGTCTTCAGCCTGCAGCAGGCCTTTCTCTACCGCTGTTGTAAGTATTCCTACAGTACCCGTTAAGCGGAAGCCGAATCGCTTTGCCGCTTTCCTTCCCCGCTTTTCGTCCATTACCAAAAGGTGAGCTTTAAGTTCTCTGACCAGGACGAAACATTCGGATTCGCCCGGGCCGAATACTTCGTTTAGGATTTTGACAGTGGCCATATCGTTGACTTTCTTCACAATTATCCAGCCGTCACTGACGGCCCTCTGGACTTCTTCACGCCCGGGTGATTTCCTGAGAACTTCTGCAAAAACTGCATTGGGGATGTATAGCTTTCCCCAGAGCATTTTGGGTATTGTCAGCAGTCCCAGGTGTGCCAGCCCGATGAGCGGCGACGTATCACTTACTACGATTTTCTCCAAGGGCATCCAGCTCCTTGATGGCCTGCAGGTCTTCCTGGAGGTCCTCCAGGTCGTAGTCGATCCCCAGGCCGTAGTCGGCAAGCAGTTCCATGAATTCTGCGTAAGGCAGTCCCGATATTTCTACTGCCTTGCCGAGACTTACCCGGCCCTCACTGTAGAGGGTCACGGCAAACCTTATCTTTAATTCCCTTTCCAGCTCTTTTTCCTTCAGGCCCAACAGCTGGATCACTTCTTCCGGTATATTGACGCTCACGGTCACTTGTTTCATTTTGCACACCCCCAAAGGTATTATAACCCGGGAGCCAAATGGATTACCAGCCATTGTATTTCCCCTTTGGTGATTGTTTTTTGTTTGATGATTTTTGGCCACCGGGCTGGCCCCCTAATTATGGAGATTGAGCCACAAAAGATTCGGCTTTCATTAATTTACTCATAAATACCTTAACTCCTCAGGGCTCATATACCCCTGGCTACCATGTCTCCTTTTCCGATTGTAATACTCTATATACCTGGATACCTCTGCATAGGCTTCCATAAAGCTCTGAAATTCATGACGGGTATAGCATTCAGTCTCCAGGATAGAATGAAAAGCTTCAATATGGGCATTTAGATTAGGGGTTTTAACAGGTATACGCTCATGGACAACTCCTGGTTTTTCACAGGTTTCCTGGAACTTCTTGGCGATGAACTGGGGCCCATTATCTGTACGAAGTTCAGGCATCTTCGCCCCTTTATATAGGCCTCGCTTCCTCAGAGCATTTTTCACTACCCGAACAGCATCAATAGCAGTACAAGATAGGCCCAGGTGATAATCAATTACCATACGGTCAAAAACATCAAGTAGGGATAGCTGGAAGAAAAATTGGTCTGTCACTTCACATCCATTTCCCAGAGTTGATTAGGACCGGTAACTTCTTCTCGCTTGGCTAAAACCCGAGGCTTCTCTCTTTTAACTTTGCGCTGGGGCAGGAGAATATCCAGTTCCTTACATAGCCGGTAAACCTTCTTGTGGTTTATGATAAGGCCATAATCTTCCCGCAGGCATACAGTAAGCTTGCGGTAGCCGTAAGGAAAACCTTCCCCGCAAACTAGTTCAGTCAGGTATTCTTTAATCTGTTCATCGGATATTTTCCTGCCCTCACGGGTTAAAGAATAAGTAGACCTTGGCCTACCGCAGCGCTTTAACTCCTTGGCGGAAGCATCCTTTTCTTGGGGTTCAGATTTTTCCTGGGTTCGCCTTGTTCTAAAAGCATAGTAGGTGGAGAGGGGCAGGCCGACAAAGCCGAGAACAAGGCGAACGCTATAACCCTGGGAAATCCACTTTTCTGCTATGGCGACTTTGTCGGCTAACGAGGGTTTACTCTATCCCTTAGCTCTCTGAGAATAGCCAGCTCCAGCTCTTTCTCTGCTAAGAGCCTTTTTAACCGGTCATTTTCGGTGCTGACTGCTTTAAGCCTTTTTTCGAGTTCTTCTAAGCGTTGCTTTTCAGCTTTAGGGAGAGGCTTGAGAGAGCCGTTTTTACGCATCTTCTTAATCCAGGTATAGATAGTGTTCTCGGAGATTTGGTGACGCCTGGCCACAAGGGCTACATTGCCAACCTCCTGGCATTCGGCCAGGATTTGCTCTTTGAATTCCTCGGTGTATTGTCTCATAGACCACACCCCCTAAGATCATTATAGGTTTTACACAGAGATTTTCCAATTTGCTTAGGGGGCTAAATAGCTACCTCCCCGCGCGCTACGTAGCCGAAGCGTTCGGGTACAGGATGGGCTGGGATCCGGCAGCACAGACCGTGAGCGTGACAAAATAGCCAGCACTGATCTGGTTGGCAGGTAAGTCTTTTCGAGGGCCGGGTGTCTCTTTTTCCAGGGTGCCCGGCTTTTTTATTTTTTGAGGGTCTTTTTTCTGTGCCCAATCCTCCGGATAAAAGCAAACGATTAATCGGTGAAAATCCCGGTTAACCGGACCTTTCAGAAGCCCCCTCAAAAAAGGAAGACATGCCGTACTATGAACTTAGAGGGAATCCCCACCAAAGGCAAACCCGGCGAAAGCCGGGGGCGCAAAGCCAAGGGGCCTAAAGCGGTTGATCCGCTACGGCAGCCCGGCTGCTGGGGAAAGGAAAGTGAGTTTTCCCCGGTGGCCGGCTGCCTTAGATGGAAAGGAGGTGGTTACCGGGGAAGCAGGGGTCAAGCGGAAACAACATTTCAGGGAAGAATCGAAGTGAAAGGAGGCAGCGATCTTGAAAGCGATCCTGAACAGGAAACTCGTGTGCGTTATCCTTACACTGTGCCTGGTATTGGCGCTGGCCTTCCCCGCGCTGGCGGAGGAGACCCAGGTACAGGTTCAGCCCCAACCACAAGACCAGGTAACCGTGACTGACAGCGTATACCACAACCTGCCGGCGGACCTGGTGACGATGGTTAACGGGCTGGACCTGGAACAGCTTAAGGAACTGGCGGTGCTGGTTCACCAGAGAATCAGGGAACAGAACCAGCTCAACAGGCCCAGGATTGAGTTTGCGGGCGTGGTGACCGCCGTCTACGGCGACACCTTTACCGTGGCGAAGGGCGGGAAAAACAGCGGTATTACCGCGACCTTTACCATTACACCGCAGACGGTCATCAAGGGCGAGGGAACGCTGAAAGAGACGACGGAAATCAAGCAGGGGATGATGGTCAAAGTCAAGGCTACCGCCGATAAGCAGGCGCTGGAAGTGCACCTGATCCCGGGCAACAAATACAGGGCAGACAAAGAAGCAAAAAAACCCGGGAAAAACGGGCAATCATCTCGCCCCGCATTTAGTCCAAAAGCTGAACACAAACATTGACAGGGAGCCGGGTACCTTTTCCGGGGGTGCCCGGCTTTTAATTTTTAAGTCCACAAAAGGGGGGGACAAATTATGAACGCTCGTTTACTGTTTGTCGTTCACAGTCCCGGCGGGGCGAATTTCGCCGCTCCGTTGGTCAGGGAATTCGCCGCGAGAAACCTGCCCGGGGTAAGGTACGACGTCGCCCTGCTGAGCCCCTGGGCGAGGGAAATTGTCGGTGAAGGCTTTGACGTAGCCCCGGAGCCGGAAGCCGTGATGCGTGTGGTTGAATAGTAGACGAAAACAGAGCGGCCCGCCCCTTCTCCGGGACAGACCGCCGGGATTTTAACGGGGTTATGCCAGGATGACGACTTACTGTTCGTTAGAGGCAGGCGGGCCAAAGTGCCTGAAACCCCTGTCCTGCGGCGCGTTTTGTAGCCGCTGGATCAATTTATCTGCTTCATCCTGTGAAATCTTGCCTTCCTTCACCGCCTGTTGAATAGCCTGAGTTTTGGCTTCCCGCATTTTCTCGCGCAGCTGATCTATGGTTATGCCTTGTTCCTTGGCGATATCGTCGATTTTCTTCCCTTCTTCCAATTGGGCTTTTAATTCGTCCTTACTCATCCCCAGAGCCTGGGCCAGCAGTGTTATGTCTGGGCCTCTACTGACTCGGTGGCCAAAGAAACGTCCAAAAGCCCACGGGTCGTTTTGCAGCCTTTCTTTGATCTTCGCCGCCTGGTCGGAAGTCATCTTTCCCTGCTGGACGGCCTCGTCAATCATTTGCAACTCGGTTTGCTTGATGGCTTCTTTTAGTGTATCCTGGCCCACGCCCAGGTTGGCCGCCAATTTTTCCAGGAAGGCCTGGAACGGTGCAGGTGTCCCGGACTGATTCTGTGTGGTTTGTGCCAGGGCGACACCCGAAAGAAGCGCAACCGCAGCAAAGGCAACAGCGATAATCACGGCAACTTTTCTTTTCACCGCAAACTCCCTCCCCTGGATATTTCGTACTCCTTCTTTTGCCGGTTAGAAGTGCAGATACTTTCCGCCTCCGGGGTTGGCCGGGGTACAGGGTGGCTCCGGCTGGAGGCTTTCCGTATCACCTCCCTGAAAGAGGTTTTTAGGCATCAGGCACCATCGACACTTATTTAAGCAGGTATTTATTACAGGTCTATTAAGGGTTCGTTAAAGATTTATTGCGGAGTTTTGTAAAACTATGAAAAGGTTTGTGAAACTGTAAAAAGGAAGGTGGTCTCGTAAGTGCGCGCACTCATCCTTTACCGCCCGGGCTTGCCCGGGTGGCTGGCCGAGATGTTAAGTACCAAGGGCCAAACAGGCTGGCCATCCAAATGCTGGCCTGGCACGAGACGCTGTACTGTCACGCTGTTATCACGGCGGTTTACGCCGAAGCGGTGGGCCGCGCGCTGGGTAAAAAGGGAAGAACTGTTTTTTTCATTGTTCCTGGTAAGGGATAATGTTTCAATAATTCCGAGCTTTCTATAGTACGGCAAATTTTCTTTAGCCGGTTCCCGGAGTTTGATGCGGATCATTGGAGAAAATGGGCTTGACAAAAGAAGGAGTAAACATTATAATTTGTAATGAATTTAAATTTAAATTCACATTAAGGTGGTTTTGGCAGTGGCAAATTTACAGGACAAAGTGGAACGATTCTTCCCTCTTATGGGTGAGCCTTTTCCGGAGCTAACAGTTCAGAGCACCCATGGAAAGCGGACTATGCCGCATGACTACGCAGGGCGTTGGTTTATCCTCTTCAGCCATCCAGCCGATTTCACTCCGGTGTGCACCACATTTTAAAAAGTTTTAACAAAAAGCCCCGGGGTCAAACGCCAGGATATTCCTCACTAATTCTTGTATTCGGGGAGGACGAGGGCTGTGGAACGAGGCAGCTCTAAGGAAAAAAAAGAATACATACCAGCCCTGGCCGAAAAGCTCAAGCGCTTCGGTTTGCGTGCTACCCCGCAGCGGCTGGCCATTTTGGCTTTTTTGGAAGGAAATACTTCTCATCCTTCGGCGGAGGAGATTTTCCGGGAGCTCAAGCCGCGCCTGCCCTCTCTTTCCCTGGCTACGGTTTACGGAACTTTGGAAGTGCTTCGACGGGAGGGGGAAATCCAGGAGCTTACTATCGACTCTGAGCGGAAGCGTTTTGATCCGGACCCTAAACCTCACAATCATTTTCTTTGCCGCAGCTGCGGCAGGGTTTACGATTTGCCGGTCGAGTTGCCGGCTCTAACGCCCCCCAGAAACATAGAAGGCTTCTGGGTTGAAACCTTTACCGTTGATTTTTACGGCCTCTGCCCCGCATGTCAAAAATAGGTTAAAGCCCTTTACAGGCGAAAATAAGCAAGCTAAAACACGCCTGAAAGTGAAACCAGATAAGTTTAGAATTAGAGTAACAGAAGGGTCTTCGCCATCCCCCTATCATTGCAGAAGGTTGCCCGGACGGTTAAAAAGAACCCCTGCCAACCGCGGGCAGCCGGTGCCCGCTTCAAGGCGGGCTGTTTACAGGATTAAAACTATACCTGAATGGTGCTGATTTTCTGGAAATGCTGCTCTTTTTCATCATTCTTGTATCCATAAGTGAGACCACTTACCCATAATATCTACCGTTATAGTATATTTTGCACTCCTCGCACCACCAAAACCCTGCCTGACTGGCTGGCCATCCAGCCTGAAAATAAAAGTATTTTTTGGAGGGATTACCACCGTGAAAAAAATCTGCCCTTCTGCCGATGAAGTCCTCTTTCAATTCATCTCCGGCCGGGACGGTGTGGAAACGGCCTTTCACCGCCTGTCCGGGCAGCAACCAAAGTGCGGTTTCGGCCTGCAGGGAATTTGCTGCCGGCTATGTTCCAACGGCCCCTGCCGCATCACCCCTACATCCCCCCGGGGAGTGTGCGGCGCCGGTGCTGATACCATAGTGGCGCGCAATTTCCTGCGGGCAGTAGCCGCAGGCTCAGCCTGTTACCTGCATGTGGTGGAAAATGCGGCCGGCAGCCTGCGGGCGGCAGCAGAATCCGGCCGGCCCATAAAAGGAGTGGAGGTGCTGGATGAACTGGCCGCCAGCCTGGATATAGGCGAAGGCGACCAGCACACCCGGGCCAGGAAAGTGGCCGATGCGGTGCTGGCCGACCTCTACCTGCCCCGGAATAAAAAAATGACCCTGGTGGAGAAGCTGGCCTACGGACCCCGCCTGGCCCGCTGGCGGGAACTGGACCTTATACCGGGCGGGGCCAAATCCGAAGTCTTTGACGCCCTGGTCAAAACCAGCACCAACCTGTCCAGCGATCCCATGGATATGCTCGTACACGCCCTGCGCCTGGGTATTGCCACGGGTGTATATGGGCTGGCACTAACTAACTTGTTGAATGACATTTTGCTGGGGGAACCACAGCTATCCTCCCAGCCGGTGGGTTTTGGCGTGGTGGACCCTGATTATATCAACATCATGGTCACTGGTCACCAGCATACCCTGATCGGCCCGGTCCAGGAAGGCCTGGGAGAGCCCTGGGCCGTGGAACTGGCCCGGGATGCCGGGGCGAAGGGCTTTAGAATTGTGGGCTGCACCTGTGTGGGCCAGGACATCCAGTCCCGGGGCGGTGAGGTGTTCGCCGGCCATGCCGGCAACAACTTCACCAGTGAGGCGCTGCTGGCCACCGGCGGCATAGACCTGGTGATCAGCGAATTCAACTGCACCCTGCCGGGTATTGAAGAGGTCTGCCGCCAGTATATGGTGGCCCAGATCTGCCTGGACGATGTGGCCAAAAAGCAAAATGCCGGCTACCTGCCCTTTGACCCGGCAGGTGGGGAATCCATTGCCCGCCGGGTTGCCGGAGCAGCGGCAGAGAGCTACCGCCGGCGCCGGGATAAAGTAACTGTTAACGTACCCCGGCACGGTTACCCGAATTCGCTGGCAGGTTTTGGCGAAAGGAATTTACGGGCCTTTTTAGGCGGGCACTACAGGCCATTAATTGACCTCATCGCTACCGGACAGATCAAGGGACTGGCGGCCATAGTCGGCTGCTCCAACCTGGCTGCCGGCGGTCACGATGTATTTACCGCCGGCCTGACCAGGGAACTGATCCGGCGGGACATCCTGGTCCTTTCTGCCGGTTGTACCAGCGGCGGGCTGGAGAACCTGGGCTTTATGTCCTCCACGGCACTGGAGTGGGCCGGGGAGAAGCTGCAGAAAGTTTGCCGGGAATTGAACATACCGCCGGTGCTGAACTTCGGCCCCTGCCTGGGTATCGGCAGGCTGGAAATGGTGGCTGCCGGGATAGCAGCGGAACTGCAGGTGGACCTGCCGCAACTGCCCCTGGTCCTCTCGGCACCCCAGTGGCTGGAGGAGCAGGCCCTGGCCGACGGCGCCTTCGGCCTGGCCCTGGGACTGCCCCTGCACCTGGCCCAGCCGCCCTTCATTACCGGCAGCAAGCTGGTCACCCGGGTGCTTACGGAAGAGATGGAAAAGCTCACCGGCGGCAGGGTGATTGTGGAAGGGGAAATCGGGAAAGCGGCGGAGCAACTGGAAGCCGTGATCATGCAGAGAAGAACGGTCCTGGGGATATAACCCTGCCCCTCCCGGCCGCGCCCGCATCTTTTCTGCTGTCCCGGCCCACTCCGTCCGGAAATTTCACCGGTGCCTCCGGCGAACACCTTCACGGGACGACCAGAGTTCCCGTCTAGAGCGGTTTCCCGTCGACTGCGCGCCGGGACGGGCATACCGGTTTGCCGTCCCACCCGCAAACCGGAAGCGGTGAAGAAAGGGCGCCGTCGGCCGGCCGCCATTTCAAACCTGACAGAGAGGTAACGATCAACCATGAAAAGAATTTTCATCCGTCCCGAATTGTGCGCCTGATGCAAGACCTGAGAACTAACCTGTATGGTGGAACACTGCCCGGGAAGCTCCCTCTGGACCATAGATCTGGGCGACGAAAGCAACCAGCCCCGAATCACGGTACTGGCCGGTATGAAGGGTGCTTCCCTGCCCCTTAACTGCCGGCACTGCGCTGAACCGGCCTGCGTGGACGCCTGCCCGACCGGGTCCATGCTGCGCGACAAAACCACCGGTCTGGTTCGGCACCGGGCGGACCGCTGCGTGGGGTGCTGGATGTGTGTGATGGCCTGCCCCACCGGCGCCCTTTCCCTGGTGGGGATAAGCCCGCAATAAACGACATTGGGAGGAAAGAAATTTATGCGATACGTTATACTGGGAGCCAGCGCCGCCGGCATCAGCGCGGCCCGGGCCATCCGGCGCCATGATCCGGGCGGGGAAATAACCATGGCGGCCGCCGACCGGCAGGTTTATTCCCGCTGCCTGCTGCCGCGATTAATCAGCGGGGAGAAGACGCCGGAAGAGATCAGTTTTGTGGAAAGTGACTTTTTCAACCGGTTGAACATCAACTTTCTGCCCGGACGCAGGGCCGTCAGGGTGGACCCGGAAGAAAGGAAATTACACCTGCAGGACGGGCAGGTTTTAACCTGCGACCGGTTGCTGGTGGCCACCGGAGCCTCCCCCACCCTGCCGCCGGTGGAAAACTTGGCGGCGGGGAAACCGGTCTTCACCCTCCGGCACATGGAAGACGCCCTGGCCATCAGGGAAGCGGTTGGGGCAGGCACCCGGGTGGCCGTGCTGGAAGAAAAGCGTTTTGAGGGAGAAATATAAGGATTACTTTGTTAATAAGTCAGAGTGAAAATGCATCCGTACTTTTCCGAATAGAAATTAAATTTAATTCTTTTTCTGGTTTAAGAAACAGGACACACCTGCCGGTGTCCTTATTTTTTTCTGGCCGGGGGAGGTTTTTCCTGGCGCATAATCGTCAGGAGGCAGGGAAACTATAACAACCGGAGGTGAAACGGATGGCCGAGGTAAAGGATTCCCAGCCTCTGGAAATACAGAAAAGAGAATACCAGAAGATGGTCCAGGAAGTTCAGCCACGGCCAACCGTGGGGCGCAATGTTTTCTGGGCTTTTGTTGTCGGTGGTTTGATCTGTGTCTTGGGACAACTGCTTTTAAACTTTTTCCAGGGGCGGGGGCTCCCTTTAACGGAAGCGGGAGCCGCTACCTCCACGGTACTGGTTTTTCTGGCGGCTCTGCTTACAGGGCTGGGTGTTTATGATGAAATAGCCAAGTTTGCCGGCGCCGGCTCCATCGTGCCCATCACCGGCTTTGCCAACTCCATGGTTGCTCCGGCCATGGAATACCGGGGAGAAGGGCTTGTTTTGGGTGTGGGAGCCAGGCTTTTCACCGTTGCCGGGCCGGTGCTAGTTTTTGGCATTGTCACGGCCTGGCTGGTAGCAGTGTTGTATTATTTCTTCCGGTAGGAGGTGAAACCTTTGCCGGCACCCAAAAAGAACGGTCTGCAGACCGTGTGGTTTCAAAATCCACCGGTAATTATTTCTACGGCCACTATTGTGGGAAGCAAGGA
>Ga0247720_100633_pt1 | contig 10733 bp, 9 predicted proteins | sample MSEWel2015_12_15_FD_189078 | JGI IMG/M metagenome (GOLD analysis project Ga0247720, IMG submission 189078) | Subsurface sediment microbial communities from gas well in West Virginia, United States - MSEEL Well Study Marcellus 3H_2015_12_15 | ecosystem: Environmental > Terrestrial > Deep subsurface...
CTCTAAACGGTTTTCTGCTAATGCCTTTTTTAATTGAGACATTAATTCTTGAAAATGAATGAATAGGTAGAATATCTGTGCTTAGCACATTCTATCCCTATGGCGGTGGCAAGATGTGTCTTGCCTACCCCAGGGGTTCCTACAAACAATATATTTCCGTTATTTTCTACAAATCTTAAGCTTTTTAAATCAAGAATTTCTTGTTTGTTTATGCTTGGTTGAAATTCAAAATCAAAATCATCAAGTTCTTTTAAAAAAGGGAAGTTTGCTACTTTAACACATGCAAGTATTGCTTTTTCTTGTTTTGATTTTATTTCTAAATTGCTTAGTTCATATAGAGCATCTATAACACTTTTTTCTCCTGATTTAATCAGGTTTAAGTACGTATCTATATTATTTTTTATGTTATTTAATCCAAGCTCTTCTAAATTGTTTAATAGCTTAATATAGTTACTCACATTTTCACCTACCTATGCAATAATTTATCTAATTCATTAAGATTATTTGTGCATATTTGTTCAATATCTTCTCTATTTTTGATGAGATTTTCCATCAATTCTCTATAATGAGATTCATGATAATTTATCTTTTTATCACTTAATATATGGACAGATATCAAATCTGTGTTAAAATATACATGTAACTCATTTTCTATTGTTTTAAGAGTTACAGTTTTATTTATATATTTTGGAGGGACTGAGTATCTACTCCCTTTGTAATATATCATAGAATCTTTATGGACAGTTGCTTTTTGCTCGAAGTTCATATAACTTTCTATGATATCATTACTTGGTAGCGGAGATAGATACTCCTTTTCTTTTTGGAATAATATTATCGGTTGTATCCCTGTTGATTGATTTGTGGATTGATTAACTTTTTTGTTTATTTCATCAATTATCTTTATTAAATCTTCCTCATTTTCAAATTCACCATTGTGTGGCAGTAACCAGTCAATAAATTTATTAGATGATTCCACCTTTCCTTTGGTATATGAGTGTCTTGGTTTACATAAGCGTATCTTAAAGCCAAAATCATTTGCAAATGCTTTTATTTTATTATTTATCTTCCTCCCCTCGTTTGTTATATCAACTACTTATATCTCGAAACTAATTTTATGTCTTCCTTCCAATCTACCTGGGCCTGTTTTCCCGCAGGAGTTTCAAATCGTGGATGACCACTTGCTTTTATTTCATCATAGACTCCCATGCCGCAAATGCGGCACCAGCAGAGGATGAAAATACCATCCCCTTTACGGGAAGCACGCAGGATAGAATAACCCCTTATGGTTGTTGCACCAGCTCTTCAATTTTACAGTCGCTATCGTTCAAATTTTAAAAAAGGAGTTGGCTCTTTCATGGATTTAGTTTACTCTCACGTTTGCGGATTAGATGTCCATAAAAAGAATGTCGTAGCTTTGACCTAATAGATTTTTCATTTTTGGTATCCCTCATACAAACAGAAGGATACCAAATTTATGTACAAATCTGTACATTTTTATTTTCCACTTTTCGTACATTCTTATTTTATTATTTACAGTTACATGTTTTATCTGAACTATAAGGGATATAAAGTTTCCTCACTCCTTTACTTATCAAGTGCTTCTGTAGAACATTGTGCTATGCTCTGCCCATTAATACAAAACTTAATCTCTTTCTCCTCTGCCTTTTCTTTTTCTGCATTAATGGTGGTAGGAACAAGCTTAATATCAACGTAAGGGAATTCATCCCAAGCATCATAAAACTCTACTCTGAACAATCCACGTACTTTCATGCCATCGATATACACTTCAGTACCTATTGTTTTTAATTATTTCCATATTATACCATATTTCCATTGTTTTCCTACTTTCTCAAGGCATAATAAAAACACTCTTTGTTGAGTGCCTACTCGCTTTGGTCTGGCTTCATGCCTGCAAGCTTGAGTATGCTTTCAGGTGGTTCTTCGTTTAAAACATTGCGGTATAAGCTAACAAGTTTTCTTGCTGCTTTTCTTTTCTCTTCCATTGGTGCTTTTACGCCCCCACAAGCGCCAGCCAAAGCTGCAGCTGCTGCGTGTATGCCATTTCTATTTAAAGTACCATCTGGTTCACGGACTGGCAGTTTGCACTGTTCCTTACTTGTATATTCACTTTTCGGCACAAGATGTATTAAACAAGCATTCCACCATTGTTCTTTATCATAGTCACTTTCACTAAAACTGCTCCATGGCTTATTAGAAACCTTTTCTGACACTTGGTACTCACCTCCTTACAAGAAGGCATAAAAATACCACCTCAACCTTGCTCGGTTAGGTGGTTAAATTTGGGGTTTTAACTCGCCTTTTGCAACTTTATCCATATGCCACCACCAACCTGTTTCACCATTTGGTGGGCCTTTTACAAAAGGCGCAAGTTTATCAGCATATTTTAAAACTTTTTTTTGTAATTCTTTGCCTTCGGGTGTCTTGATTAGCTGTTTTTCTTGAAGAATATCAAGGATGTTCAATAAATAACTTACCGCAAAATAATCAGGTTCTTCCTCTTCAAAAATATCAAGACTTTCAGCTTCCATTTTAGCTTGTTCAAGTATTCCCATATTCTCACCTCACAAAATTCGGATATATGGCTGTTTTTCCAAATACTTTGCCCAATCTTCTTTATCCTCGAATGCCCAACCACTTGCATCCCTATTCATATGCTCATTAAACAAAGCTAAATTCACCTTGCGTTTTTCATATTTTACAAATGCCCAGCAAATATCTCCACGCTGTGGGTCTCTAAATGTGTATATCTCATCAGCATTTTTCTTGGTTTGCAACAAGAATTTTTTATATTTTGTTATATGTTCTTCTGTAATTTCTTTTTGATTTCTTGGTATCGTCTCATCAAATGTATACCCATGTTTTGCAACGTGATATTTTTCACGATACAACTCCTTTTCTTTTCTTGCCTCTAATATTAGCTCCTTTTTAATAAGCCAATGCGTGTTATCCCACTCAATTTGCCTTAGCTCAGCCAACTTTTTAATTAAAACTGAATAATCTTTTTCACTTTTTATTATAACTCTTGCTTGCTCATCATACAACTTTTTATTTTTAAGATATTCTCTTTCCACTTTATTGTAAAATTGCTGTTTCCGTTTTTCCTGTGCTTCTTTATATGCTTCCTTTTCTTTCTCACTTCTTGGATCCTCAGTTAACGATGTATTGCTATACTTTTCTGTCTCTTCGGCATTAGGATCAAGTTCTCGTATATATGGCATTAATACATGTCTACAGTTTGGATGACGAGGAATAACTACACCATCTTCTCCGTACTTTGGATATCTCCCGTCTTTACCTGAAAGGCTGTATACTTTACCCTGAATTGGTGCACATAAATGACATGTCGGATAGTGTGTAGACACTTTCACCAAATCAATATCGAATTCCTTGCAAGCATTAATAGTCGCCACCGTTGCTGCTTCTCTTGTCAATGTCCTTGCAACCATCTCAGCATAACTATCAAGTCTCCATTCCCTACCTAGCCTGTCTTTGAAGCCTGTTAAACCCTTGCTCAATAGCCTCTCCATCAAATCTTTTTTCATCTGCTGCCATGTTTCACCACTGACATACTTTTTACCTGCTGCTTCTAAACTTGCTTTTCTAAAATAATCATCAAATTTACGTCCCACAAACTGAGTTGCATCTCTGAGATTGTCATAAAGATTTTGCGCTAACACATCTACTGCTCTCTGATGTATTTGACTAAAACTTGGATTTTGGATTGCTTCGCCCTTTAACTGTTTAATAAAAGCCATTACTTCAATATAGTTCTGTTGATATATCTTTGGCACATTTTCTTCAATCCACTTTGCAGCGTTTTGGTCTAACTGTTCTAATATCTGCATTATTTGTTTGAAAATATCTTTGAAATAAACTGTATCTTGTTTCTTTACTTCTTTTTCCAATATTACTTTAAGAACATTCAAAAAACCCTGCCGATAGAGTTCGACAAGGCTTTGTATGAGTTTTTCTTCGTCAAAGTTAGGCATTATCTATCACTCACTTTGTTGTTGCTGATTCTGTTGTGTTTGTAATGTTGTTGTAAATAATGCTGGAGCCTCTTGTGCTGTCTCAACCGCTATCTTCGCTAGTTCTTGTTTTAAAGTCTCTGCGTCAAATTCAAATAAATGTTTTAAAGCTGTTTCTCTGCTTATAAGCCCGTTTTGAACAAGCATTGAATAGATTTCTGCCTGCTCTTTTTCATCATCTGGTAATCCGTCGTTCCAAGCGATATTAATTGTCTCCAGTTCTATCCCATTGCCATATAAAGCATCTAATTTACTTGCAAGCCGTAAAATTTTCTTTATAGCAGGGTCAAACCTCATGCGTATTCGGTTTACTTTTGCGAGAGGCGCCATCATTAAGCGTCTTAATGCACTACCTGACTCCGCAAGGCCCTGTTTTAACTGCCCAAAAGCAGCGGCACTTGTTTCTGATAGTGCATAAAATTGCTCCATTAGCAGGTCTATTTCTCTAAATGCAGCATCAAGCTTCCCATCCCACACCACATAACCCGGTGGTTGTTCGCCTTGTTCTACAGGAAAATATTTTCCTCCTCCTCTGACAACCCACTCACCGAGCTCGTTTTGTTCAAGTGCTGTAGCAGGCCCATACATGTTAGGGTCAGCGTGCTTATCAAGGATTCTACTTATCTGTGCAATTCTGACTTCTATCTCTTGAATTATACTATCAAGGTCGCTATAGTCATCCAAGCCGTATATTCTGTCGCTTGTCTGCATATTATGAACTGGTACCACTAAGAAATCATCAATTCCCGTATATATTTCCGGTTCTAAATCAGGGTAAAAAGTTTTTATATCAATTTCGTTTTTTATAATTCCATCTTGCAATTCAAAAAGTCTATTTGTGATTTTACCTCTTTCGTGTATTTCAAGTCTAAGATAAGTTGTCTTTTTGTCCTTGTTCAGTAGTGTTGGTGTCGGTATATCAAACGTCCAAGCTATGATATGAGCCTGTACGTCTTTGATATTGTCCGCATTAACAACAGGAAACCATAAAGCTGGTGGTATTGCTTCTATAATTGCTTTTTTATCATATCTTGTTTTAAATATGCCATCGCCATATCTACTTAAATCTATTGCTACTTCGTAAGCCGTGTTTAAAAAGTTATTATTTTTGATAATTTTATCTAACTGTTCTTGCTCTTTACTTCCTGTTTCTCCTGCTGTTATTCTAGGTGGTTCTCCTAATAACAAATCTGCCCATAACGTCGATAAGCGTTTAGGCCAATTTAAAATAATCTCTAGCGTTGCTTTTTTGTCATCTCTAAGCAACCTAACCCAATCTTTAAATACAAGTTCATGCCTACCTTCAAAGAGCTTTCTGTTTTGGTCATAACGCTGTAGTCTTTCCATTTCGCTATCTGGAGGCCATTTTGCACCAATATCACAAAAACTCAAATCCGTCATCATCTCATCATCACCTTATTATACGAAACGAAAAATTTCGGATAATTACCAGCCCACTGGTTTATCTATGACCTTCATACTATGCCTCATTGTATATAAACCATAACATTCGGCATCACTTGCATGGTCATTTTGTTTGAGTGACTTATCTTCTCCTTTTTGTTGTGCTTTTGTATCCCAAACATAAGAAGCTTTTTCTTTTATCAAGTTCTTGCAGCTTTCATGAATGAAATATCTGTTGTTGCTAAGCAATGTTGATACCTACCTAATACCGTCAAGCACTTCGTTATCTGCTTTTCTAACATTAAAAAATCCGTCTTTGCGAAGCTGAAGCTATAAAGCTCGCTGCCGACGGATCAACTACTATGTTTGTTATATGTTTGTCACCGATAAACTCTTTCAAGTCTCGTGAATATTCAGCGACTGTTTTTTGTCGCCCTCCTTTGCTACTGTCGTAATAATATTCTTTCAAATTATAATAAGTATTACCCTTTTTCCCTTGCAATAAAAACACCGTTGGATTATTCGTACCGTAGTCAACAGCTACCCAATATCTTTCGCATTCCGGTATTTCCGTAAGAATATGTTTGCTTTCATCAAACATATCATAAATGACGCCCTTGGCAAGTACCCATAAACCAAGAATAAACCTCTTATACCAAAGGCCTGTATACTGTTGTTTTATCTGAAGATGGATATAAACGAAGTTATCGACTGCAACAAGTTAATAGAAGAAATTTTTTCTCTTTTAATGATGCATAAAGATCTGGGATAGTTGAATATTGTTTTCGCTAATGAAACTTCTCAATTGTGTTAAAAGTAATATTTTTAGAAACTTCTTTCTTCTGTGGTTTATATTTTTAATCTTTGCCAAGAAAAAGTATGAAATATTAATCTAAAAATACACAAAATATTTTTCATTCAACTTAGATAAGCCCTCAAAACTGAGGGCTTCAATTTACTCTTCATTTTCTATTCTTGCAGTAGAAACAACCCTGTCACCATCATCCAGCTTCATAAGAGTTACACCTCTCGTGTCTCTGTGCATCTTAGATATTTCAGACACCTTCATTCTTATAAGAATTCCATTTGCAGAAATTATCATAAACTCATCTTCCGGATTTACCGACCTTATAGATACTAATTTACCGGTTTTTTCACTAAGTCTTATTGCAATTATTCCTTTTCCCGCTCTTGTTTGAAGCCTGTATTCCTCTAAATCAGTTCTTTTTCCAAATCCTTTTTCTGTAACTACCAAAATTTCGCTACCCGGGTGAACAAGGTCCATTTCTACCACTTCATCATCTTCTCTCAAGGAAATAGCTATTACACCCTTTGCCACCCTTCCCATAGGCCTTATGTCTTTTTCATTGAACCTTATAGCATAGCCTTTAGCAGTTCCTATAATTATTTCTCTTTCTCCATTTGTCAATTTTGTATTTATAAGCTCGTCATTCTCCTCCAATGTAATAGCTATTATACCATTCCTTTTAATCGACTTGAATTCTTCTATAGAAGTCTTTTTTATTATGCCTTTTTTAGTACACATAACAACATATTTAATATCTTGAGACTTTTTAAGAGGAATAACCGCTGTGACTTTTTCTCCTTGACCTATCTGTATGAGATTGACAATAGCTGTGCCTTTTGCCTGCCTTCCTGTTTCAGGAATATCTATAGTTCTTAAACTATATACCTTCCCTTTGTTTGTAAAGAACAACAATCTGTCATGAGTTGTAGTAATAAAAATATCCCGTACAAAGTCATCTTCTCTTGTTGATATACCTAATATGCCCTTTCCCCCACGTTTTTGCGCCTTATAAGTATCAAGAGGCATTCTCTTTATATATCCATAGTGAGTCATTGTCACAACTACATCTTCCAATTGAACTAAATCCTCTAAATCTAGCTCTTCTTCTTTTGCCACAATGTTTGTCTTTCTCGGAGTAGCGTATTTATCTTTTATTTCTAAAAGCTCTTTTTTAATTATTTCCAGTACTTTTCTTTCATCTGCCAAAATTCCTTTTAATTCTTTTATCTTTTCCATTAACTCTTTAAGCTCATCTTCTACTTTTTGCCTTTCAAGCCCCGTCAGTCTTCCTAATCTCATATCAACTATCGCTTGTGCTTGTTTTTCGCTCAATCCAAACTTGTCCATTAAATTTTGCTTAGCAATTGCTTCTGTCTTTGAACTTCTTATTATGTTTATAACTTCATCAATGTGGTCAAGAGCAATTTTTAGCCCTTCTAAAATATGTGCTCTTTCTTCCGCTTTTCTTAAGTCAAACTTAGTCCTTCTCGTTACAACATCCGCTTGATGATCTACATACTTTTCTATAATTTGCTTGAGGTTTAATATCTTAGGCTCCCCGTCTACAAGAGCCAACATTATAGCTCCAAAGGTCTGCTGCATTTGCGTGTGCATGTAAAGTTTATTAAGTATCACCTTTGGATTGACATCTTTTTTTAGTTCTATTACAACTTTCATTCCATTTCTATCAGATTCATCTCTCAAATCAGAAATTCCTTCTATGTGCTTTTCGCGAACTAGCTCAGCAATTTTTTCAATTAACTTAGCTTTAAGCACCATATAAGGAATTTCAGTAATTACAATTCTCGTCTTACCGTGGTGTTCTTCAATTTCTGCCTTTGCTCTAACGACAATTTTGCCTCTTCCTGTCTCATAAGTCTCTTTTATACCGTCTCTTCCTAAAATTACTCCTCCTGTAGGAAAGTCAGGTCCTTTTATATATTTCATTAGTTCATCTACTGAAATATAAGGATTGTCTATATAAGCGATAATTCCGTCTATGACTTCTCCTAAATTGTGAGGAGGAATATTGGTAGCCATACCTACGGCAATTCCTTGAGACCCGTTAACTAAAAGATTAGGAAATCTTGAAGGAAGCACTACCGGTTCTTTTAATGTTTCGTCAAAGTTTGGCACAAAATCTACTGTTTCTTTATTTATATCCGTAAGCATTTCAAGGGCAATTTTTGAAAGCCTCGCTTCTGTATACCTCATGGCAGCTGGGGGGTCTCCATCTATGCTTCCAAAGTTTCCATGCCCATCTATCAAAGTTTCTCTCATTGAAAAATCCTGTGCTAGTCTCACTAAAGTATCATAAACAGCCGCATCACCATGAGGATGATATTTCCCTAAAACTTCACCAACAACTGCAACACTTTTTTTATATGGCTTATCAGGAGTTAATCCTAACTCATTCATAGCATAAAGAATTCTTCTATGAACTGGTTTTAAACCATCTCTTACATCTGGCAATGCCCTTCCAACAATTACACTCATTGCATAATCTATATAAGATTTTTTCATTTCATCTTCAATATCTACTGGAATTACTTTATCTTCGCTCATCTATTCCACCTCTTATATGTCTAAATTTCTTACTGTTTTTGCATATCTTTCTATAAATTCTCTTCTTGGCTCGACTTTGTCTCCCATTAAAATAGTAAAAATTTCATCTGCGGCTATTGCATCCTCTAATGTAACTTTAAGAATTGTCCTTTTCTCTGGATCCATAGTTGTATCCCACAATTGGTCAGCATTCATTTCTCCAAGACCTTTATACCTTTGAACAGTATAATTTTCCCTTCCAATCTCATTTAAAATCCTGTCTAATTCTTTATCAGAGTAAGCATAATATACCTTTTTACCTTTTGTAATTTTATACAAAGGCGGTTGAGCAATGTACACATTTCCATTTTCGATTAAAGGTCTCATAAACCTATAGAAAAACGTTAAAAGCAACGTCCTAATATGACTTCCATCTACATCCGCATCTGTCATTATGACTACTTTGTGGTATCTTAATTTACTTATATCAAATTCATCTCCTATTCCAGTACCTAAAGCAGTTATCATTGCTCTTATCTCTTCATTAGAGAGTATCTTGTCAAGTCTCGCCTTTTCCACATTTAAAATTTTCCCTCGTAGTGGAAGTATCGCTTGAAATCTACTATTTCTACCTGTTTTAGCAGAACCTCCAGCAGAATCACCTTCTACCAAGAAAAGCTCACACTTAGAAGGGTCTTTTTCCGAACAGTCAGCAAGTTTTCCCGGTAAAGTAGTATTTTCAAGTGCAGATTTTCTTCTAGTGAGTTCTCTGGCTTTTCTCGCTGCTTCTCTCGCCCTTGCAGCTTGTGTAGCCTTTTCTACTATTACTTTTGCAACCGAGGGATTTTCTTCTAAAAAAGCCGATAGTTTCTCTATCACTACATTTTCTACAATAGACCTCATTTCAGAATTTCCTAATTTTGTTTTAGTCTGGCCTTCAAACTGTGGGTTTTTTAACTTTACACTTACAATAGCAGTCAAGCCCTCTCTTACATCTTCACCCTGCAAATTTTTCTCGTTATCTTTTATAATTCCGTATTTTCTAGCATAGTCATTGATAACTTTAGTAAGAGCACTTTTAAATCCAACAAGATGAGTACCACCTTCTCTAGTATCAATATTATTGGCAAAACTAAAAATATTTTCAGTATACGTATCATTATACTGCATGCAAACCTCTACTTCATAATCAGTGTTTTTTGCTTCCATGTATATAGGTTCCTCATGTAAAACTTCTTTATTTCTATTGAGATATTTCACAAAAGATATAATTCCACCTTCGTAGTTAAAGACCTCTTCCTTTCCGTCTCTTTCATCTATAAGCCTGATATTTATACCTTTATTTAAAAAAGCTAATTCTCTTAATCTTTGAGCTAATACATCATAATTGAATACAGTTTCCTCAAAAATTTCTTTATCTGGCTTAAAAGTAATAGTCGTACCCGTCTCTTCTGTTTCCCCAATAATCTCTAAATCAGTTTTTGGTACTCCTCTTTCATATGTTTGCCTGAAAATTTTCCCACGCTGTTTTACAACAACTTCCAATTTTTCAGATAATGCATTTACAACAGAAACACCTACTCCGTGTAATCCTCCAGATACTTTGTAAGCATCATTATTAAATTTTCCACCTGCGTGTAACATCGTTAAAGCTACTTCTACAGCCGGTTTTCCAACTTTTGGGTGTATATCTGTAGGTATACCTCTCCCGTCGTCTTCAACCGTTATGGAATTATCTTTGTGTATAGTAACTACTATATTTTTGCAATACCCTGCCAATGCTTCATCTATACTATTATCTACTACCTCGTATACAAGGTGATGCAATCCCCTGCTGCCAGTAGAACCTATATACATTCCTGGCCTCTTTCTTACGGCTTCTAAACCCTCTAATATTTGAATTTGACTCGCAGTATAAGTTTCATCCT
>Ga0247720_100634_pt1 | contig 10727 bp, 7 predicted proteins | sample MSEWel2015_12_15_FD_189078 | JGI IMG/M metagenome (GOLD analysis project Ga0247720, IMG submission 189078) | Subsurface sediment microbial communities from gas well in West Virginia, United States - MSEEL Well Study Marcellus 3H_2015_12_15 | ecosystem: Environmental > Terrestrial > Deep subsurface...
TCCAAAGAACAGATTAACTCCTTCTTTTTTACATTCATTTTTATATTTGTGTTCATCGGTTTGGTTGTTTTTCGACAATAGGTTTAAGAAATTTTATTTAGAACCGATACTTTTTGTGGGATAATCATAGTATTATATGGGATTGCTTCTTCAAAGGCAGCTATGCTATCTAAAGCTACAGCTCATCGGCTTTATTACTATTCTGATGATCGTTTTAAGTCTAATAATATAAATAGCGACTTTAAAATTAATTGGTTTTGTGATGCCACAATGCAAGAAGATTTTGATGTTGACATACATACTGCTTATTCCGGGCAAGAAGCAATCCATATGGAGAAAGCTGGATTATATCGAGGATATGGCTTGTATAAGGGATATATAGAAGTGCTCGACGCTCAGAACACTGTGGGTATACTCTTACATAATGCTGCTGATGTAGTAAGTTTATACTGTAACGGGACATATTTAGGAACTTTAACTCCGGGGGGAGAATATGTTTTCATAAATATGCCAGAGAATTTAAAAGAAAAGAATTTGCACTTTACAGTTAGAACGGAAATTTGGGGCCATAGCAATTTTGATGATTCCAGAAAAGCTGCATTAAGGATTAAATCACTACGAGGTTTTGATGGGGCAACTTTGATTATCAATAAAGAGCGTATTCATTTGTGGAACCTTAAAGTAGGTTACAGGGATAAACAGCCATATGAGATAAAAGTCGGTTTCGGTGGATGGCTTACCACTCGTAAGCCGGTTCAATGTACCTATTATAAAAAAGTGAATATACGGCAAGATGCAGAACGTTATTTCCTGTTATTTGAAGGTATTCAATGTAGAGCTGCTGTTGAAGTTAATGGTAAATATGCAGGGGAAGTAAATGCGTTTAGTAATTGTGTTGATATTTCTCCTTTTGTTAAGGGAAGAGAGCAGGCAGAAATTTCTATTATGGTTGATAAACGTTATTATGCAGAACCCTCTGGCAGCGTGTATTTACTCAGCGGAATAGGAATTGGTGACTGGACTTTAACAGGATATGATGAGGGAGAGTTGTGGCAAGTTGCATGCAATAAGGTTTCCAGCAAATCAAATAAAGTTTATACTATGCCTCTTGTTCTACAGCCCGGTTCAATAAGTTGGCTGTTTGGGGAAATAGAGGTCAGCAAACCGTATCGCTGTCACGTATTAAAGTTTAAAGGTCAAAATATGAAACTTACAGTATTCTTTAACGGTACTATAGTGGGCAGGATATGGCTTCCTTCACCCAATAGACCACCAATGGTGGGGGGCGCCGATAACGTGGCATATTTACCCGGTTGCTGGTTTAATGAGAAAAATAACAGAATAGCAATCATGCTAGAGGCTGTTGTAAAAGAGCAACCCGGGGTGATTGAGGCAATAGAAAGTCAGGCTGTTGAGCTTTTTAATGAAGGTGGTGAGAAGCATTTTTAGAGATTACATGAAAACTGTCATTGTATACATTTTTATATCAATGATATGTATGATATGTATAAGTTGTGTGCCAATAAACAATAAGGTGAAAGACCAAGAAGGGGATGAAAAATTGGGCACTCAAGTAAAAGTTAATTATGAAATCAAGTATCAGACTATTGAAGGGTTTGGAGCATCTGGAGCTTGGTGGGCACAAGAGGTGGGTGGTTGGGAAAATATTGACGAGATTATGCGGTATCTTTATGATAATGAAAAAGGTATAGGACTTAATATATACAGATACAATATAGGAGCTGGAGAGCCCTGTAAAGCATGGGATGAATGGAGAAAGACACAGACTGTTGAAGTGTCTCCAGGTGTATATGATTTAAACAGAGATAGAAATGCCATTACCGCTATGAAAAAAGCAGTGGAATACGGTGCTGATACAGTTATATTATTTGCTAACAGCCCGCCTGCTAGACTCACCAAGTCGGGATATACTTCTGGTGAAGAGAGTGGTAAATCAAATTTGCATCCAGAAAATGAAGAGGAGTTTGCTAAGTATCTTGTAGATATTACTGAACTTATATTAAAAGAAGGCATACCTGTAAAGTATTTAAGTCCTATCAATGAGCCGCAGTGGGATTGGAAGGAAGGTCAGGAAGGATGTCATTATGAACCCGAACAAATTATTAGCTTAGCTAGAAAAGTGGTTATAGAGCTGGAAAAAAGAAACCTCCCAGTTAAGATATCAATACCTGAATCTGGGAAATGGAATGATGAAAAGTATACATTAACTCTCTATAAAAGAGTGATGGATGATGAGATATTATCTAAAGCAATTGATCATTGGGCAGTACATTCGTACTGGTCCAATGAAAGGGATAAAAAAATAGCCGCACATTATTTTTCCCAAATCGAAGATATGATTCCACTTCATCAAACCGAATGGTGCGAAATGGCTCATGGAAGGGATTTTGGGATGGATGCAGCATTGGTGATGGCGACCACTATACATGAAGATATGACGATATTATCAGTTGCTTCGTGGCAGCACTGGCTGGCGGTATCTCGTTATGATTATCGTGATGGGCTTATATATGTTGATATTCCGACTAGAAAATACAGAGTGGCAAAACGGGGGTGGGCGCTGGGAAATTATGCGAAATTTATTGATAAAGGTTATAAGAGAATTCATGTTGAATGCGAAAATGATGAACTCATGGTGTCAGCGTATGTAAGTCCTAAAAGGGATAAAACGGTCATAGTTGCAATTAATCCTATTGATAATTCAGCCAAATTATCATTTACCGGTGTAAAGGGAAATGAGATGATGATTTATGAAACCTCAGAGAGTTATGATTGTCAATTGGTTGGTACAATATCTGCACGGGAGTCCTGGGAAGTACCCCCAAGATCTGTGACCACATTTGTTGCAGAAAACAAAAGAAGTCTAGATATATTTAAAAGATAAAAATTTATGTTGTTCAAGTTTTGCGTACTGATAAAGTACGCTAAAAATAAAAGGAAAGAAGGAGGAGAAAAAATGGTGAAAAAAGCAAAAAATATATTGTCTATTTTATTGGTTTGCTTATTAGTGTTAACCATGTTTAGTGCATGTGCGAAAAAGAACGGAGAAACAAATGTTCCTGCTGATGGTTCTGGGGAAGAACAACCGGAACAAGGGGAAGAAAGGAGTGAGGAAAAGCCAGCGGGAGAACCCATAGTAATCAAATGGGGGACACACTGGGTTCCAGAAATTGATCCCAACTGGAGAGATGAGGTTACCGGTGAACCAGGCATGTCTCCGGAAAATCTCCGTGCATCCGAAATTGCGTATCAGAAGGTTTTGGATGAATTAAACGTAAAAATTGAATTTGTCCAGTATCCATCAGATGTGAGAGAGATATTGCTTCAGTCTGTTCTGGCTGGTGATCCATTTGCCGATTTGGTTATTTTGTGGAATGGATCTCAAGGCACGATATTGGGCCAGGGGATTCTTCAGCCTTTAGATGATTATATAGATATGTTTTTAAATGATGAGGATACCAAATGGATGGTTGTTGGTAAAACGTTTGGGCATTATTATCTATTAAACCGTGTATTGGACTTTTTACATCAGTGGCCGTTGGTATTTAATATTAAATACATTGAAGCGGTAGATTCGCTTAAAGAAAACGGAAAAACTGTTTATCCTACTGATTTGTTTAAACGTGGTGAATGGACATGGTCAAAATTTGAAGAGTATCTCTCAAAAATCAAGGCGTATTATGAAGGTAAACCTTCTCCGGTAAGACCTGAAATACCAATTAAAGCTTTCCAAACGGATTACAGGTTTACAGTTATACAAGCTTTACATTCCAATGGAGTTGCTTTATTCGGTGAAAATGGGTTAGAAGTGGATACTCCGGAAGCAAAACAAGCAGTAGCATATGTCGATAATCTTATGAAAAAAGGTCTAATGATGTCTGTAAGATACAGTGATGATTCACCTGTGCCCGGTTGGACCTGGCAGGCTAATGACTTTGCAAATGGCGAAACCGTTTTTACCAATATGGTTCCCTGGTTAAGTGCTAATGCAGCAAATACGCTTGCAAGCAGGGGAGAATCAATGGGCATAGTGCCTTTTCCAAGGCCGGACCATCTTGCGCCAGATGACCCGCGTTACCGTCAAGCAGCACACAGTAAGGATAGTGTTGCTATATTAAGAGGAATACCAGAAGATAGGGTCGAATTAGCTCTGAAAGTTTATAAATTATATTTCCAAACTTTCTATAAAGAGCTTGCGGGTTCGGATAAGGCAATGGATTACATTAATAATAAAGCTGAGTCGGTTGCTCTTGCACAGGGATTTGATGTATTGCACGAAAAAATTGGTAAGGATATTTTAGATATGTTCCTCTATATATCCAGAACACCGGTCAATGAATTTGGGGAATCGCTTGGACTTATTGCTCCATGGGGTGAGAACATAGTTGGGAATTCTATTTATGGACTCAATAATACTCCAAAGTATGATGTAGCTATTGATGCAAGGAAGAATGAATTATTGGAATATTTATCCGCTATAGAAAAAGCTTTGCAGTCAGATAAACCCACTGATAATATTGCACCCAAGTTTACTAAGATTGACGCCAATATACCGATTGCATTTCCTGCGGGCACCGATCCATCAAAAATTGATTGGAGTACGATTTATAAAGCTGTGGATAATGTTGATGGAGATCTTGACATGTCCAAAGCAGAAATCGATATTAGTGCAATCGACTTTAATAAAGTGGGCAAATATGCTGGAGGTTTTAAGGCCAAGATCAAAGATGCTTCAGGGAATGAAGGAAGCGTTAGTGCTGATGTGATTATCTATGACCCCAATAATAAAGAAAAACCCACACTGGTTATTAAATCTGAGTACAGAAAGATAGCCAAGGATGAAGACCCAGCCAAAATCAATTGGGCTAATGATTTTGTGGAAACTGCAGTGGATAAGGATGGATTTGATATCAAATTTAACGTCAAAGCGGATATAAGTCAGCTTGATACTACTACACCTGGTAAGTATCCTGTGGAGATTACTGTTACTGATTTTGTTGGTAATGAGGCTAAAGCCACTATTGAAGTTACTGTAGAATAAATAGTGTTTTAGGCGTTTTGGGTGCAGAAGCACCCAAAACGCCATTACTCCATTTATTTTAATTAAGCTATAATGGAGGAGAATGAGTTATTGTGAGAAGGCAAATGGCGTTCGGGTTGGTTTTCGCAATGATAATGAGTATCCTGCTTTCTTATGCTAATTTAGTGAGTTATTCAGAAGTACTGGCTGAAGATTTCAGCTTTGAAGGAGAAAACGAATTTTATGAACCAACCTATTTACAGTATTTAATCGATAGTGGATTCGATAAAGACAAGATGGCTAAAGCAGAAGTGGTAATTGATTTGACTAGATACACAAAATCTGACGAGATGGAAGTAGTTGTTGAGCCAGATGGAGTGATAACGGGTGACCGTGGAACTATAACCTGGGAGTTTTATGTAAAGGAGAACGGTTTTTATAACATTGAGGTAACTTATTTTCCTGTAAAGGGGACTAATTCTACTATAGAACGTAGAATTTACATTGATGGAGAAATCCTTTTCAAAGGGATGGAACAGATAATATTTAGTAGAATATGGGATAACGGCAACATCATGGAAAATAATGATAATGAAATACTCCCTGAAGCAACCGAAGTTCCACAGTGGCAAAAAGTATATATAAGGGATTCTCAGAGGAGAAGCTTAAGGCCTTATGCATTCTTTTTTTCAGCGGGTAAACATACGATATCTTTTGAATCTATAAAAGAACCTGTAAAAATTGGAGCAATAATACTAAAGACAGCTTCCGAACTGCGACCATACGATGAAGTCATAAGTGAATTAAAACAAAAATATCCGGTTTATAGTGGCGAAAATATAGTATATCAAGCAGAACGGGTTGATGGGAAAACTATTGGAATTAAGAAGTCTTCACCTTCCATTGTGGTGACCTCAGATTATAGTAGCCCCAATACTGTGCCTTACCATCCATACAAGATTAAATTGAACACTATAGGTGGCAATAGCTGGAGAACTGTTGGCGAATTCATCATCTGGGAAATTGAAGTACCGGAGGAAGGGCTCTATCAATTATCGTTTCGAGCAAGGCAGAATATTAACAGAGGCGTTAAGTCGTTTAGAGAGTTAAGAGTTAACGGCGAGGTACCTTTTAAAGAAGTCAGTAGCATTGGATTCGAATTTAATGGAAATTTTCAAAATTATGTATGTGGTGATGAAAACGGACCTTTCCTGTTTTATTTTAAAAAAGGAAAGAATACGATTAGCTTGGAAGTAGTTCCTGGTGAATTTAGCCGATCAATTGCAGAGGTAGAACAAAGCTTGAGAATTTTAAATGAGATTTATAGAAAAACAATACAAATAACAGGTTTAGTACCGGATAAATTTATAGATTATGAGATTGATAAAAAGATTCCGGAATTTAGGGAGACGCTTAAGGCTGAGAGCGAGAGGCTTTTCAAAGTTGTCGAAGAATTGGTTGAGATAACTGGAGAAAAAGGCGATAAGACCGTTATGATAGAAAAAATGGCGGTCCAGGCATTACAATTAAGTCAAAATCCAGATGACGTAGTTTTGGAATTATCGTCCTTTAAGCAAAATATATCAGGGTTGGGAGCTTGGTTGTTATATATTTCTGAAATGCCGCTGGAAATAGATAGTTTTACATTATCAGCTCCAAATGCAAAACTTCCACAAGCTGAACCCAGCTTTTTTGTAAGAACTTATTATGAAATAGTAAGATTTGTTTCTACATTTTTTGTTGATTATTCTACATTGCAAACCAACGAGGATGCAGGACAAAATGCGGTGAAAGTATGGATCTCTTCGGGAAGAGATCAAGCGCAGATTATAAGAAATCTGATTGATGATAGTTATACCCCTGTACGTGGTATACCTGTGGAATTGCAGCTAATTCCGCTTGATGTAATAATTCCTGCTACGTTAGCTGGTACAGGTCCAGATGTTGTTTTAAATGTTTCTCAATCTATGGTAATGAATTTTGCGGTGAGAAATGCACTGACCGATTTTACAGAATTTGAAGATTTTAAACATATAAAGGAAAAGTTTCATCCAAGTGCCTTTAAAACTGTGACTTTTAATGGTAAAGTATTCGGATTACCTGAACAGCAGACGTTTATGATGATGTTTTACAGAAGGGATATATTGGAAGAGTTAGGGTTGACGCCACCAAAAACATGGAATGAGGTAAGGGAAATTATACCTGTTCTTCATATGAATAATTATGATTTCTGGCTGCCAAGTTCCATTTATTACAGCCTTGTGTTTCAATATGGAGGGGATATTTATAAGGGGGAAGGCAAAAATTATGGCATAGAAAGCGGCCTGATCGAAGAAAATGCAATGCTTGCGTTTGAACACCTTACGGAATTTTATACGAGTTATAAACTCCCTGTTACAATCGATTTTTCTAACAGGTTTAGGACTGGAGAGATTCCAATTGGTATAGCTCCGTATACAACTTTTAACCAGCTTGAAATATTTGCTCCAGAGATAAAAGGATTATGGTCGTTTGCCCCTGTACCAGGGGTTGTTGATAGCAATGGGAATATAAACAATACGGTTGTTTGTGATACAAGCCATTGTATATTGATGAAGTCTGCCAAGAATAAAGATAATGCATGGGATTTTGTAAAATGGTGGTTGAGCGATGACGTACAGCTACGATATGCTTATGCGCTAGAGGCGAGCATGGGAGTTGGTGCAAGATATCCAACAGCAAATAGAAATGTGTTAACTCAATTACCATGGCCCAGCAGTTTTTTGGATTCTCTTCTTAGTCAATTTGAAAAATGTGAGGGGGTTCCCGAAGTTCCTGGCGGATATATGACGGGAAGAATGGTGGATTATGCGTTTAAAGCAGTTGTAACAGGTGGTCAGAATCCCCGTGAAGCTCTCTATCTCAATGTTAAGGAAATAAATAAGGAACTAGCCAAAAAACGCAAGGAATTTCATCTACCGTATATAGAGACATACCAGGAACGGTAATTCTAAAGAGATTTCTTTAATAGGGAGAGGTGCTTTAGATTGGCAGTAGGGCAGGTACTTTCACTTAATAAAGCTAATAAGCTTAGCAAAAAAAATAAGTATTTAGAGATATGGAGACAGCATAAAGAGAAATATATCTTAATAGCACCATTTGGAATAATATTTGTGTGTTTTACAGTGGTCCCGATTATTGTATCTATTGTATTAAGTTTTACATCTTTTAACATGTTAGAATTACCAGAATTTGTTGGGCTGAGAAATTATATTAATTTAATTGTTAACGATAGCGTCTTTCTCATTGCGATAAAAAATACGTTACTCTTTGCAATAATAACCGGTCCAATAAGTTATATAATGTGTTTTGGTTTTGCATGGTTAATAAATGAATTGCCACCAAAAATACGGGCTTTAATGACATTGGTGTTTTACGCACCTTCAATTTCTGGTAACGCTTATTTGATATGGAAATTAATTTTTTCTTCGGATATGTATGGTTATGCTAACGCTTGGTTGATGAAGTTAGGATTAATATCCGAACCAATTCTGTGGTTTGATACCAAGGAATATGTAATGCCAATATTGATTATTGTTCAGCTGTGGTTAAGCCTGGGTGTTGGGTTTTTAGCATTTATTGCAGGCTTTCAAACTATTGATAAATCGCTTTATGAAGTTGGTATGATAGATGGAATAAAAAATAGGTGGCAGGAGCTTTGGTACATTACACTTCCATCTATGAAGCCACAACTCATGTTTGGTGCGGTTATGCAAATAACACAGTCTTTGTCCGTTGCAGGTATATCAATGGAGCTTGCGGGATTTCCTTCTGTGGAGTATGCAGGTCATACTATACTTACCCACCTTTATGACTATGGAAATATAAGGTTTGAGATGGGTTATGCTTCTGCTATTGCAACGCTTTTGTTTTTTATAATGATGTTTTCAAATATAATTGTGCAGAAGCTCCTCAGAAGGGTAGGTGAGTAAGATGCAGCTTATTATGGTAAGTAGGAGAGCTTCTGGTAAAAAGGTTGTAAAAATGATAAGAACGAGAAGAAAAAGGCCAAATAGAAGTCGTACAGTAGATATTATTTTAACGTTGATTTTAGGTCTATTTGGGATATTTAGCTTGTTGCCATTGATATTTGTGATAAGCAACGCATTCAAACCCTTAAACGAAATATTTCTGTTTCCACCTAGACTTTTTGTATACAACCCAACATTGAATAATTTTAAGGATTTATTTATAATTATTGGTAATTCATGGATACCATTTTTAAGGTATATATTTAATACTGTGTTTATAACCGTCGTGGGGACATTGGGAACGGTAATTATTGGTTCAATGGCTGCTTTTCCTCTTGCCAAGTATAATTTCCCCGGTTCTAAAGTTATGTCCAATTTAATAGTTTATTCTTTGATGTTTAGTGGAGCGGTGACTGCTTTGCCTAACTATATTATTATGTCGAAGTTAGGATTAATAGACAGTTATTGGCCAGTTATAATTACAGCTGTAGGTTCAACATTGGGGTTATATCTGATGAAGAATCACATGGTTCAAATCCCTGATTCGCTTTTGGAGGCTTCAAAAATTGATGGTGCCAGCGAATATCGAATTTTTTGGAGCGTAATCATGCCTCTTTCAAAACCCGCATGGATAACCCTGATTGTATTGTCGTTTCAATCTCTATGGGGGACGACAGGAGGAACCTTTATTTATACGGAAAAACTTAAGCCGGTAAGTTATGCATTATCCCAAATTATAAATGCCGGTATTGTTAGAACAGGGGTTGCTTCAGCAGTAGCTCTTATTATGCTTATAGTACCTGTAATAGTTTTCGTTATATCACAAAGCAACATTATTGAAACCATGGCTACATCTGGCATTAAAGAGTGAAAAAGGAGGTGAAAACAATGAAACTTTTATCGACATTAATTGCAATATTGATTTGCCTCATTGTACCAGTATACGTAAAAGCAGAACACACATTTGAAACTAATTATATATATGACTGCTGGGGATTCCCACAAAAAAGTATTCCTGCCTTTGAACTTGGAGATATCATTGATAGGTCTGATATGGGGAATATACCGTTAATGAGTTTAGATGATGTATATGTCAGTAACGGTAAAATATATTTAATTGACTCAGTCGAAAGCCGCCTTAATATATTTGATGAGGGGAAAAATTTACTGGCATCTATAAAAGTAATTAGAAACGAGGAGAACAAAATTGTAGTGGATCCTGAGACCAATACGCAGTTAATTTTAAAAAATCCCGAAGGCGTCTTTGTAAAAGAGGATACGGGGGAAATATATATAGCTGATACAGGAGGAGAGCGAATTATAGTCCTAGACAACCAGAAGTATTATTTAAAGAAGATAATTGAAAGACCAAGCAATATGGTTGGAGTTACGGTTTTTAGGCCATCGAAAATTGTTGTAGATAATGCCGGAAGAATATATGCAGTGGTGCAGGGTGGACGCGAAGGAATAATTGAATTAAATAGTGATGGAAGTTTTTCAAGATATTTCGGAGTTAATAAACCGCGTACAAGTATAATAGAGTATTTCTAGTTAAGTCCATATAATTGTGTAAAAAGGGGTTGAGCCACCCCCACCCCTCTGGTTAGAATTAAAAATGTAAAAACCAAAACTAACTGGAGGGATGAGAAATGGCTCAATACAATATTACCATTGAT
>Ga0247720_100635_pt1 | contig 10718 bp, 7 predicted proteins | sample MSEWel2015_12_15_FD_189078 | JGI IMG/M metagenome (GOLD analysis project Ga0247720, IMG submission 189078) | Subsurface sediment microbial communities from gas well in West Virginia, United States - MSEEL Well Study Marcellus 3H_2015_12_15 | ecosystem: Environmental > Terrestrial > Deep subsurface...
GGACCTCCCAGCGGGAAGGGTCGTCGCGGGGATTGGGGTCCAGGGGCGGCTCGGGGCCGGCCGCGCGCAAGGCCGCACCATCCCGGTGGCGGGCCAGGGCCGCTCCCAACCAATCGAGGTAGGTGCGCGCGTTCAGGATGTCCCCGGCCGGCAGCGTCCAGCCCTTGACGCCCGCGGTCCGCGCCCAGCGCTCGCACTGGCCATTAAGGTTGGGCACCGAACCCACCAGGATCAGGCGTTCGCGCGCCCGGGTGAGCGCCACATAGAAAATCCTGAGCTCTTCGGCCAGAACCTCTTCGCGCCCGGCCACTTGAATGGCGCGGTGGGCCAGGCTGGGATACTTAAGGCGCAGATGGAGGTCCACCACCAGAGGCCCGAGGCCGAGGTCCCGGTGGAGAAGGATGTCGCCCTTAAGGTCGTCGAAGTTGAATTTTTTGCCCAAATCGGCCACGAACACCACCGGGAATTCCAGGCCTTTGCTCTTGTGGATGCTCATGATGCGGACCACGTTCTCGTTTTCGCCCAGGGCACGGGCCGTACCCAAATCGCCCTCTTGCGCCTGAAGGCGTTTGAGGAAGCGGAGAAAGCGAAAGAGTCCCGGCCGCCCGTAGCTCTCGAACTGGCGGGCCCGGTCGTAAAGTACCCTGAGGTTGGCCTGCCGCTGCGCTCCCGCCGGCATACCGCCCACGTAGGCCAGGTAGCCGGTTTCTCGGTAGATGCGCCAGATAAGGTCGGACACAGTTCCCCGCCGAGCCGCCGTGCGCCACTCTTCGAGGCGCCCAAAGAACGCGGCAAGCTTCTTTTGGCAGGAAGAAGATACCGCACCTGCGGCCGCCTTCTGCACGGCCTCGGCAAACTGGCCTTCGGGTGCTAAGAGGCGCACTTCGGCCAGCTCTTCGGGGCTCAGCCCAACCAGCGGTGAACGGAGCACCGCAGCCAGCGGGATGTCCTGATACGGGTTGTCGATGACCTCCAGCAGGGAGAGCATCGTCGCCACTTCCGGGGCATTGAAGTAGCCGGTCCCCAGATCCGCATAAGCCGGGACCTCGAGCCTGCGGAGGACTTCCAGCATCGTCTCCGCCCTTCCCTGCACCGTCCTAAGGAGGATGACGATGTCGCGGTAGGTCACCGGCCGGTAGCTCTGGGCCGACTTATCCCAGACGCAAAACTCCGGGCCGGGGCGCTCCGGCGTTCCGCGCACTATGGCCTGGATGCGCCGCCCGATAAGCAGTGCTTCCCTTTCCAGCGCGCTGAGGTCCAGGGCGGCAGGGTCGTCTTGCGCCTCTTCTTCCCTGTCCGGCAGCGGTACCTGCCGCTCGATGAGGTGCACCTCCACCGGCCCGCCAGCACCCTTAACCCCCGCCGGGGGCTCCGGGTAGGGAGCACCGGGAGTTAGCTCGGCCTCGGCGTCGTAGGCCAGCCCGCCCACCTCAGGGGTAAAGAGCTGCCGAAATAGGAAGTTTACCGCGCCGATCACTTCGGCCCGGCTGCGGAAGTTTTCTCTTAGGCTGATCCGCCGTCCTCTCCCACCGGCCCGGGGCGCGTAGGCCGCGTACTTGCTGAGGAAAAGGCGCGGCTCGGCCAGGCGAAAGCGGTAGATGCTCTGCTTGACGTCGCCCACCAGAAAGAGCCTGGGCTGAGAGGTGTCCTGGCGGGAAATGAGGCTGAGGATGGCATCTTGGACCGGGTTGATGTCCTGGTATTCGTCCACCAGGACCTCGGCGTATTCTTCGGCCATCTCTTCGGCCAGGCGGGAAGGCTTGAGGAACCCCGGCCGCGCGTCCGGGGCGAGGAGGAGCCTCAAGGCATAGTGCTCCAGGTCGGCAAAGTCGAGCCGACCCCGCGCCCGCTTGACTTCCTCAAAGCGGCGGCTAAAAGCGAGGGCCAGCTCGGTAAGGGCGTGCACGGCCGGGGCAAGATGGGTAAGCTCCGTAAGGAGCTCCTTTTCCGGACGGCCGAAAACGTCCGTGGCCAGATCGGCCACGATTTTCTTGGCCTCGTCGCGCAGGCGAGTTACTTGGTCTTTGATGGCCGGGTCCACCTCTTCATTCTTCCGGACGGGCGGAAGGCGCGTGAAGGAGAAGGCCAATCTTTGTCGCAGCTCCTCCCAGGACCCCTCTTGAGCCCGAAGGGCCATTTCTTTAAGGGCCTCCCGCTCCGCCTCCAGGACCGGTAGGTAGCGATCGGGCCCGCCCGGCAAGGCGGCAAGGCAGGCGGCCCGTTCCAGACAGTGGGCGGCCTGTTCCAGCTTGCGTCGGGCGTGCTGCTGAAGTTTTCCCCCCCAAGGCGTAGTTTTGAGTTCGGTGCCGGGCGAAAGCGTAAAGGCCTGCCCGGCCTGCTTTAGCCATACCTCCGGCCAGGGCTGGCTCCGGCTGAAGTCGTGCAGCTTAAGCACCAGTTCCTTCAGGTCGTCGTCGCTTACGGCGCTGCTGTAACAATCCAAGAGATAGGTAAAGGCCCCCTCGGCTTCGGCTTCCTGGGCGTACTTTTCTTCCCACAGCTCCTCCAGCACTTCTTGGGCCAAGAGCGCTGCCTCAGTTTCATCCATTACCCGGAAGGAAGGGTCCAGCCCCAGTTCGTAGAAGTAGCGGCGGACAACCTTTAGGCAAAAAGAGTGCAGGGTAAAGATGCTGGCCCGCCCCAGAAGGGCCAGTTGGCGCTCCAGGTGGGCGTTCCCCGGCGCCGCCCCCAAGGCGGCCTCGAGGGCAGCCCCGATGCGCTGGCGCATCTCGGCCGCCGCCGCGTCCGTGAAAGTAACCACCAGCAGGCGGTCGATGTCTACCGGGCGGGCCGGATCCAGCACGCGCCGGACGACGCGTTCTACGAGGACGGCCGTCTTCCCGGCTCCGGCAGCTGCCGTTACCAGGATGTTTCCCGGCGGGGCCAGAATGGCCGCTTGTTGTTCTTTAGTCCAATTAGGGGCCTTCATGCTTCATCTCCCGTCCTCCCACAAATTCCGCAACCCGCCGCCAGATCTCTTCCTCCGAAAGCTTGGGCAGCACGCGGTAGGAGTTCCCGGGAAGGAGCGGGTCGAACCCGCACACGGCGTGGAGGCCGCAGTACCGGCACGCCGCCTCTCCCCCCGCCTTCACCGGCGCCGCCGCCACCTCGCCGGCCAGAGCGGCCGTACCCAGTTCTTTGACTTTTTCCCCGATAAAGCGAAGGAGCAGGTCGAAGTTTTCGGCGGCGATGGTGCCGGCGCTCCGGCGCAGCGTGCCGTCTTTGTTTAAAGCGGCAGAGATGATGCTCGGCCGCCCACAAGCTGCATCCCGGTCCAAGAGCTCGACGGCCGCCTCTTCCCCCCGCACCAAGCCTTCCAGCCGGAATTCTTTAAGGAGCCCCTCTGCCGCCTCCTCAGCCGTAAGCGGCCCGCGCGCGCGGAGGAAGCGTTCCCCCAAGGTAAAGTAGAAGATGCCGGCCGGCACCGGCTCGGCCAGTCCCAGTGCCTCACTTCCGGCCAGAACTGCCAAGAGGTACACCAAGAGCTGGAGGGAAAGGCCGTGGTACACCTCGGGAAGGGACAGGGCCCGTTCGCTGCTCTTATAATCCACAATTCTTACGTACACCCTTCCGTCCGCCCCGGTAGCCACATCCAGCCGGTCGATCTGCCCCACCAGGGTGAGTTCCGTACCGTCGGGAAGGGTGAAGGTCAAGCCGGGAAAGCCGCCTGGAAGTCCAAACCTGAGCTCGGTCGCCCGGGTACGAAACCATCCCTTCCTTGTCTGTTCGGCGAGGATGGCTACCGCTCCGCTCAGCAAGCGGGTAAGGCGCCGGGTAAGGTAGGCGTAGCGCGGCGAACTCAGGAGCACGCCGCCGGCAAACGCCGGCACGGCCTTTTCCACCTCTTCTTTTACCAGGGCCGCCGCCTCCTCGGCGTCCAGGGCAGAAAAGTCGCGCCCTTCGGCGAGGAGGCGTTCGGTGACGGCGCGCAGAATGCCGTGGGTGAAAAGCCCCAAAGAAGGGAGGTCCAGCCCGAACTCTGCCCGCCTTTCCAGCCTAAGCCCGTGGACGGCAAAGTGGCTGAAGGGGCAGCTGGCAAATTCCTCCAGGCGGGTAACGCTGGTACGGATGGGGTTGCCGTACAGGCGGCGCGCCACGGTCGCCGGGAGCGGCCCCACCTGCCCTCGGTGTTTTAGGCCGCCGAGGGCCAGCTCCGCCGCCTCCCTGGTTTCCGGCGTAGAAAGAAGGTACTGGTAAACCGCCCGCCAAACGGCACTCAAGGGCCGGCCGGCCCGTGCCAGGCGCAGCTGGCCGGCCAAGTGCGCCGCGGCCTGCGCAGGTGAGGTAAGAAAATCCAAGTCCTCAGCCACGTCCCCCGTAGGCCCGGCCGCCGCGTATGTCTCCTTGACGCCCGGGAAAAGCTCGCGCAGCCACGTAAGGATGCGGGAGGGGGCCAGGGCACGGCCTTCTTCGTCGGCCAGGGGAAAACTCACCCAGAGCCGTTCGCTACCCCGAGTAAGGGCTACATAGGTAAGGTACTGCTCGCTAAACTGCCGCCGGCGGCTGGTAGGAGCAAGCTCCAGGCCGGCCTGGGCCAGCTCTTCCCGCTCCCGGTCGGTAAATATGGCATCCTCGCCGGCCCGCCCGGGAAGCACACCGTCGTTCACCCCCAGGACGAAGGCCGCGCGTACGTTGGGATGGCGAGACCGCTCCAGGCCGCCTACCAGTACCTGATCAAGGCTGGGCGGCACCAATCCCAGGCGCAGGCTCTCCAGGCCGCTGGCCAGAATTTCCGTGTACTCCGCGGGGGTAAGCGGCGTCTGGCCCAGGCCCAGGACGAGTTCGTCTAAAAGGCCGAGGAAGCGCGCCCAAACCTGGCTGTGCTCCTGAAAAGCGGTGAGATCTCCCTGTTCCTGCGCCATCTCGGCCCAGCGTTCGAGGGTCTGGCCGACCTTTAACCCGTCGAGGAAACGCCAGAGGGCCGTGGTAAGGGAGACACCGGTAGTAGAGCCGCGGGTGCACTCCTGCCAAAGAGGCATAAAGTAGGCCGCCACCTGGCGGCGCAGGGAATCCACGTCGCCCCAAACCGCCGCTCTTCCTTCTCCTTCGGCAAACTTGAGGTGAAAGTCCCAAGGCTCGGCCTTGAGCCAGTTTTGCCCGCGCACGCCGAAGGCCAGAACGTAGTTCTCCAGGCGATCCACCTCTTCCCTGGTGAAGGGGAAGAGGTCGGTCTTGAGACAGCGGAACACGGCCTCATAGGACCAGTTGCCGGTTACCACCTCGAAGGCCGCCAGCGCCAGCTGCGCCAGGGGGTGGTGCAGAACAGGGCGTTTGCGGTCGATGAAGCAGGGTATGCCGTAATCGGCAAACACGGTGGAAATTAGTTCGTGGTAGAGCTCTAGGTCGCGCACGACCAGCGCCATCTCCCGCCAGCGCAGGCCCTCCTCCCGGGCCAGGCGCAGCATCTCCCTGGCGGCGGCCTCTACTTCCGCCCGCCGGTTGGCAGCCGCCACCACTTTGAGGCCGGGAGCAACCCCTACCCATGGCCGGGTTGGGTAGCAAAAGAAATACCGCTCTACATGGGCCAGCTCAGGGGCCTGGGCAAAGCGGGGCGGGAGTGCCGTGGGGTCGTCCAGGATCAGAGGCGGTAAGACCTGCGCTCCTTGGGTGTGGGCCACCTCCAGCAGTTTGTCATAGGTTTCGCGCGTGGGGTAAAAGAGGTCCGTCTCGGCCGGCGGCCGGTTGAGCTCCGCGGCATCGAGGCAGAGGGTTACCTCTACCTGTGCCGCCACTACGAGGAGGGCCGCCAGTACCCGGTACTCCTCCGGCGTAAATCCGGTGAAGCCGTCCACCCACACCCGCGCCCCGTAGAGCGAAGCCGCCTCAGGTAGGCGGGCGGCCAAATAGGACAAATAACCTTCCGGATCTGTGTAGCGCGGCTTAAGAAAAGCCTCCAGTTCCCGGTACAGAAGTGCCAGGTCGTGGAGCTTCCCCGCCAGCGGACCCTGCCCTTCGCCCCGGGCGATAAGGTCGGCAAGGTACATAGATAACATTTCCGGGGAAATACGGTAGAGTTTGAGCTCGGCTAAGGCCTGGGCCAGCCGTTCGGTAAAGCCGGGCGTAGAGGCGCTGTGCCCCAAAAGAAGAAGTTTTTCCCTATGCTTCTGGATCAAGGACCGGAGCACCATGCGCTTCCCTAATTCGCCCAGCCAAGGCCGGGCGGCACCACCCGCCTCGGTCAACACCCGCCGGGCCAGGCGGCGGAAACTAAGAACCTCCGCCCGGTGGGTAGCCTGAATCCGCCCTCCGGTCAGAAGGGCATATTCCATCTGGAAGGCGGCCTGCTCCGGCACCAAGAGAATAAGGGGAGGCCCTTCTTCGCCCTCCTTTAAGAGCACATCCTCAATGGCCTTGAGACAGGTGTAGGTTTTGCCTGTTCCGGCGCGCCCTAAAATAAAGCGGAAAACGGCGCCCTTCGGCACGTCCGAGGTCTCCTTTCTGGCCCTGCCGTTCGTAACCAGCCTCGGTAGATTTAGACGCCCGGGCCGTAAATTCCTCCCCCGGAGGAGGCATTCTCCTAAGGCCGATGAAGAGCTTCCCTCGGCAACGCATGGGCCGGCGGAGAAAGCGAGGGCACCGGCCTCAAAGGCAGATGGGCACTTCCCGGTCTAGGGCGATGGCAGCAGTGCTCACGCGGCAGCGAAAGGCCCGGACTTCTACTCCTTTCGCCGCCGCTTCCCGGAGCTCCGCAGTAAATAGCGGGTCCAGCGCCGCGTGGGGGCGGAAGGCGGTGGCATCAGCGCGCTGGATGACAAAGACCACCGCCGCTCGCCGCCCGCTTTGGGCCAGCGCCGCCAGTTCGCGCATGTGGCGCGCACCCCGGGCCGTAGGCGCATCGGGAAAAAGGGCCGTACCACCGGCCACCAAGGTACAGCCCTTCACCTCAATATAGCAGTCCGGCCGCCGGCCACCCGTAAGCAGGAAGTCGAAACGGCCGCCGCCCGCGTGGGGCTCCTCCTTCAGGCAGGCATAACCGGCGAACTCGGGCCATATCCCGGCGGCCAGCGCCCGCCCCACCAGGCGGTTGGGCACCCGGCTGTCCACCGCCACCAACCCCGCTGGCCCCTCCACCAGGCGCAGGTCATATGCGGTGCGGCGCCCTGGCCGCTCGGCCGGCGCCACATACACGCCGGCTCCGGGCACCAAAAGCTCTTTAAGACGCCCCGGGTCCGCCACATGGGCACGCTCCTCCTGCCCGGCCAGCTCGACCAGGGCAAGAAAGCGGTTCGGGCGGGCGATGAAACGCCCTTTGATAAGCGGCGGCAAAAGCTCGGCGATCTCCACGTTGCTTTCCTCCTCGGTGTAGTTCCGCCCATGGGTTCTCCTCATCTACCGCGCTCACGCCGCTAATTGCCGGGCCAGCAGCGCCACCACCTGATCCAGGGCGGCCCGGCCGTAGATGTCGTCCGGAAGAAGCGGCAGGCGCGCCAGGATGAGGTCGCCGAAGCTTCTTTCAATCTCGGCCAGGCACTCGGCCTCGCGCCTTTTGCGCTGGCTCCAAAACGCATCGGCGGCCGTCTCGGGAAGGAGGCGGTTGATGATAATGCCGCCCACCGGAATGTGATTCTTTTTTAAAACCGAAAGCGCCTTCTTCGTTTCCAGTATGGGGAGCTTCTCCGCATTCAAGACAAAGATAAAAGCCGCCTGCTGGCTGTCCACCAGGAAATCCCGCGCCCGGCCGAAACGCTCCTGGCGGCGTTTGAGGGTGGAAAGAACCGGATCTTCCCTGTTCGCCCTATCTTTTAGGTCCGGCGCACCCACGGCGGCCATGGCCAGCAGCCGGTTGGCCTTTTCCCGCTGCTTGATCAGGCGGTCGATCCAGGCGGCAAGAAGCTCCGGGAGGGAAAGCAGGCGTAGGGTGTGCCCGGTAGGTGCGGTGTCGAAAATCAGGAGGTCGAACTCCCGGTCCAGGCGCTCCAACATATCGATGAACTTGTCGAAGACGGCCGCCTCTTCCGAGCCGGGAGCAGAATAGGCCGCTTCCACCTGCCGCTCTATTTCTTCCATAATTACCGGGCTGACCACGTTTTTGAGCTGCTCTTTGATCTGGGCAATATAGCGGCTGCTCTCCTTGGCCGGATCGATCTCGTAGCCCCAAAGGTTGGGTGCAAGCTCGCCCTCCTCGTTGATGTGGACGGCAAAGATGTCGCCCAAGTTGTGGGCCGGGTCGGTCGAAACTACCAGGGTCTTCAGGCCGCGCTGCGCTGCCAGGAGCCCGAACGCCGCCGCACAGGTAGTTTTGCCCACGCCGCCTTTACCGCCGAAAAAGAGGGCCTTCTTATCCCATAAGGATGCCGCCACGGTAAAAAGCCTCCTCTTGTCAGCATTCCCTTGCGGAGTGTTCCCCCTCCCCAAGCCCTCAGCAACACCAATCGTGCTTGCCGAACTTCTCCGCCACCACGCTCCTCCGTTCCAAGATACGCTTCTCCCAGCCCTCGAGCTCTTCAGCCAGGTAGGGAAGAAGTTCGATACTGTAATAAGAGGTGGGCACCGGTATACCGATGAGGTCGGCAAAACAGAGGAGGAGAAAGGTGTCGTTTTCCTCAAAAGCCTCCTTGCGCAGCACGGCCACTGCTCGCTCGCCAAAATCAAAAGAGCCCTGAAAAACGCCGCGCACCGTCTCCCAGAATTTCGCCCACGCACCTTGGCGCATTTCTTTCGCTCCCTTCTTACCTTACCAACACCAGTCCCACCCAGGTAACTTCATCCTCCACGGGGAACTTGAGCGGCACGCCGGCCTTCCGGCAAAGGGCAACCACATCCATCCCCATTCCTTCCATGGCCGGGCGCGCTTCGAAGGGATGGCGGCAGGTGCCGCCGGGTCCAACGCACTCCTCGCACAACCAGCACTCCCCGCCGATGAAGCCTGCGGCCAAGGGAAAGTGCGGTAGAGCCGCCCGTTCCACGGCATTCACGGCGCGGTGCAGCCGGAGCGCGGCCGCATGGGCGGCCCGACGTTTTTCCGCCTCGCTCCCCGTAAGAGGAGTACGGACGGTTAGAAGAAGGGCCTCCCGGTAGCGCCGGACGATTTCCCGCACAACAGCCACCGGCGGCAGGTTAGGCGGGCAGAGGAGGCGCCGCCCGTAATTCGCGCAAAGCGGTACCTGGCACTTGAGCCGCACCCGCTCGTCAACTTCTACCGCCGCTGCCGGAATGAGCACGGCCTGCGTTGCCCCGGCCGCATGGGCGGCCCGCACCAATTCCGTAAGTTCCGCGTCCCTTTCCAGTTCTCGACCTGCATCCATCACGCCTAACAAACCTCCATCCTCTAGCGCCGAGGGCAAAGACGGCCCGGGCTTTCCGGGCCGTCTCATCAGGAACAGGTAGGCTCTTTTTGGCCGGTCAGCTCCTGGAACTTCCCCTGCCAGTAGTTAAAACGTTCCTCCATGCGCTCCAAGAGTTTTTGATCGGCCGGCGTGGCATACCCACCGGCCACTTTTTCCCGTGCCCGGGCCAGGTAATTTTGGTACACCGCCAGCGCCTCGGCAAAAAGAGTTTTGGCGTACTCCGCACGCTCTTGCTCATGGGGCCAGGGAGATTTGTGCCACTCGCGCAGCACGGCCTTTAGCAGGTCGAAAAACTTCTCCCCGTCCCGATAGAGGTTCACTTGCACGTCCAGGTCAGCCAGGGCCACCCGTACAACCCCCTTTGGTTTATTGGGCCGGACCTCTTTTCGAGATTTTGATACAGATTTCCACACGCAGGGAAGGAAATCCTCCTCTCCCCGCCAGAAGTTTCTGGGTTTTAGCGGCCCAGGGTTGTAGCTGTACCGCTGAGCCGGCCCCGGGTAATCCTCGGGGACCGCCAGACCAGGAATCCTCAGGGGTGTGGAAGAACTCCCGATTCACATAACCTTGCCTTCTTTATTGATACGTGTATTCATACGTATTATAATCTGGTTGAGAGGTGAGGGTGAGTGAAAACATACTCGTCGAGGGAGCTAATCCGCATGGTCCAAAAAGCTGGTTGGGTGCTTGATAGGATCAGTGGCAGCCACCATCAATTTAAGCACCCGACAAAACAGGGCTTAGTGACCATCCCTCACCCAAGAAAAAACCTGCCGATCAAGACAGTTAGGAACATACTTAAACAAGCAGGTTTGGAGGAGTAATGCCTCTCATTCTGAGAAAGGAGGCCCAGGTCATGGCAAAAGACAGATACATCTTTCCTGCAATCTTTGATTACGCCGAGGACGGCATCTCGGTAGAGTTTCCCGACCTTCCAGGGTGCTTTACGTGTGGCGACAATGACGAAGAAGCGCTGCGCATGGCTAAAGAAGCACTGGCCCTTCACCTCTACGGCTTAGAACAGAACGGCTACCCTATTCCAGAGCCTACTCCCGCCGGCAAAATAAAAGTGGAGCCCAATCAGGTCGTCGTGCTCGTCGAAGTGTGGATGCCGCCTTTCCGAGACGAAATGGAGCAACGGGCCGTCAAGAAAACCTTGACCATACCCAAATGGCTCGACGACCTGGCCCAGGCGCACAACGTAAATTTCTCTCACTTACTGCAAAGTGCTCTGAAGCAATATTTGGGAATAAGCGAAAAGCAGCCGTGATCGGTTGCTTTTTCGTTAGTGCCTGGCCGTTCCCAACAGCCATTTTCGTCCCTCCTCCTGACACCTACGTATGTATGCCGCCCTTCTCTGCCCGTACCTCCTGGCGGGCCAGATTGTAATGCGGCGCCCGGTAAGACAATCCAGTCGCCAGGGCCCCCACC
>Ga0247720_100636_pt1 | contig 10715 bp, 12 predicted proteins | sample MSEWel2015_12_15_FD_189078 | JGI IMG/M metagenome (GOLD analysis project Ga0247720, IMG submission 189078) | Subsurface sediment microbial communities from gas well in West Virginia, United States - MSEEL Well Study Marcellus 3H_2015_12_15 | ecosystem: Environmental > Terrestrial > Deep...
ACTACACAAACTTCTGAGACAAATGAGTCTGATACGTTTAAAACATATAAAGATACTAAAATTCAATGGTTGCGAATCCTTCCATTTATTTTTTTGCATATCGCATGTTTAGCCGTTTTCTGGGTCGGTGTATCTTGGTTTGCAGTCGCGTTTATGCTGTTTTTTTATTTTATTCGTATGTTTGCGATCACAGCATTCTTTCATCGTTATTTGTCACATAAAACATTTCAGACTTCTCGTCCTGTGCAATTTATATTTGTCTTGATTGGAACGATGAGTGCGCAACGTGGTCCTTTATGGTGGGCTGCTCATCATCGCTATCATCATCGTTTTACCGATACAGAGCATGATCCACACTCATCAGAGCATGGTTTTTGGTATAGCCATATCGGCTGGTTCCTAAATGAACAGAATTTCACAACGCGAAAGGAAGTCATCAAAGATTGGATCAAATTTCCAGAATTAGTTTGGTTAGACCGATTTAGTTTACCCGTTGTGTTACTGACTGCTTTATCAATCTATGGTTTGGGTGAGTGGTTAGCGGTTGCTTATCCAAGTTTAGGTACATCAGGTTTGCAATTGCTAGTTTGGGGTTTTGTGGTTTCAACAGTTTTGTTGATTCACGCAACTTTATGTATTAACTCGCTTGCTCACTTGTATGGAAGCCGAGATTTTGAGACTAATGACAATAGTCGAAATAACTTATTCCTTTCGATTATTACATTGGGCGAGGGTTGGCATAATAATCATCACTATTATGCAGGTAGCACGCGACAAGGTTTTTTCTGGTGGCAAATCGATATTACTTATTACATTTTAAAAATGATGTCTTTTTTAGGTCTCATTTGGGCGATCAAACCAGTACCTGAGCGCGTTTATGATGCGCACAAAACTCAAATACAAAATTTAAAAATGAACGCGAATAAAATTCAAAGTGAGAAGTCTTGATGAAGATTGCAATTGTAGGTTCAGGTATTTCAGGCATGTATGCCGCATGGAAATTATCACAGCAGCATCAAGTCACGATCTTTGAAAAAGAGAATTATTTCGGAGGGCATACTGACACCCACGATCTTTGGATTGATGAACAGAATGTTGCAGTAGATAGTGGGTTTATTGTATTTAATGACTATAACTATCCTTTATTTAGTGCAATGATTGCTGAACTTGGTGTCCAAGCACAGAATAGTGATATGAGTTTTTCTGTGAATAATCAGGTCACTGGACTACAGTACAATCCATCTAAAAAATGGTCATTATTGACTCGCCCGCAAAATTTTTTAAATAAGAACTTTCGATTGATGTTGTCTGATTTGATCAGGTTTTACCAGGAGAATAAAGATGTCGTCGTGGATCAATGTGATGCTGAGTTAAGTATTGAAGATTATCTAAATCGAAATGACTACTCTCAGTTTTTTAGAGAAGAACATCTCTATCCAATGTGTGGCGCACTATGGTCAAGTCCAGTGGATCAAGTTGGCAAGATACCCTACAAATTTGTGGTCAGTTTCTTTCAACATCATCGTATGTTGCAGTTGGCTGATCGACCACAATGGCAGACAGTAAAAGGTGGTTCAGCTTCTTATATACGAGCGATTCAAAAAGCTTGCCCATCGATTATTTGGAAGAAAGCGCAAGTTCAACAAGTGATTCGTGAAAATGATTTAGTTCATATTGTCACGAATCAAGAACAAGAAACTTTTGATTGGGTTGTGTTTGCGAGTCATGCTGATGATACGTTAAAGCTTATTCAAAATCCTTCGGCAGATGAGCGAGATGTATTAGGTTGTTTTGATTATCAAGATAACTTTATGGTGGTACATCGCGATACTTCGATTATGCCGAAGCGTCAATCTCAATGGGCGAGTTGGCATGTGCATGTTACTGCTCAAGAAAAACCTGAAAAAAATGGTAAAGTTCATCAAGTACACTATGGATTTACCTATTGGATGAACAGCTTGCAGAATCTACCTTGTAAAACGCAGGTATTTTCTACATTGAATCCGAATATGCCGATCGCGAAAAATAAGATTTATGTCGAACGTCATTATCGACATCCTGTTTTTGATAAAAAAGCAATTGAGTCACAAGCGCGATGGGAGCTGATCAATGGTCAAAACCGCAGTTCATTTTGTGGAGCATATTGGGGGTGGGGCTTTCATGAAGATGGGGCGAGAAGTGCTCAGCGTGTAGTAGATAAGCTATTAAGAATTAAAGACTAATTTGGAGGTGATCACATGTTTGAAGATTCACTTTCCATAGCCAAAGCTCAGATTAGACATCGGCGCTTTCATCCCAAAGTACACGATTTTCAGTCTAGTTTGAGCTATTTATGTTTTGATCCAGATCGTATCGATCAAAACCTAGATCGTTCATGGCTTTGTTCAACTTCGCGTTGGAATATCTTAAATCTTTATGAAAATGATTTTCTAAAAGGCTATACAGGTTCGATCAGAGAACGAATTAAGAAAATCCTTTTGCAGCAAGTGGACACGATTTTATCGACTCAATCAGCAATTCGTGTGCTCGCATTGCCAAGAACTTTAGGATTTAGTTTTAATTCAGTCATCTTTTATTTTGTACTTAATCCTCAAAAACAACCTGTTTTCATATTGAGTGAAATCACCAATACCCCTTGGAATGAACGTAAAGTTTATGTGCATGACTGCCGTCAAAAATTAAAAGAGCACAGTCATTTCAAAAGTTATGAGTTCGAATTTGAAAAGAGTTTTCATGTGTCTCCATTTATGCCGATGGATATTCACTATAAATGGTGCTTTAACTTTTCAGATGAACAAAATGTGATTCATATGCAGCTTTATCAATCAGATAAATTTATCTTTGATGCAACGATGCGTTTCACTTTAACCAGCATCACAGTTCCTTCACAACTGAATCGTTATGCTATTCATCATATCTTTGAGCCTTTCAAGATGTTAGCTTCGATCTATGTTCAAGCTTTTCATCTATGGCGAAAGAAAGTTCCATTTTATCGGCACCCTAAAAAAGATAAGGATTTAAAACAACATGATGAAAACGCTTATTTTCGGTGAACACGATTCACTGCCTTTGGTTCTTCGGAGCTTGCTCAAACTTCGTCATGGTCAAATTCATTTTCGTGGAGAATGGAATGGCACCGTGGGAGAGCTTTCAGATTTAGAAGCTACGATAGATATTCATAATAAAGAATTGATCGATCTCATTTTTAAAAACGGTGTACTTGGTGCGGCTGAAGGTTATATTCGCGGCTATTGGAGCAGTGAACACCTCGTTGAAGTCATTCAAATTTTGGCGAGAAATCGTCATGTGCTTGATAAGATTAATCAGAATGTGATTTCTCAAGCCAGCCAACTTGTATTAAAAGCTTGGTACAAAACACGTAAAAATTCATTGTCAGGAAGTCGAAAAAATATTGCAGAGCATTACGACCTGAGCAATGACTTTTTCAAACTCTTTCTTGATTCTTCAATGATGTATTCCAGTGCAGTATATAAGCACAAAGATATGACTCTAGAAGAAGCTTCTGATTATAAGAAAGAGCTGATTTGTCAGAAATTACAACTCAAACCGATGGATCACTTGGTTGAGATCGGTAGTGGTTGGGGCGGATTTGCGATCTACGCTGCTCAGCATTATGGCTGTAAAGTGACTACGATCACCATTTCTCAAGCACAATACGATGAAGCAACCAAACGTATCACCGATGCGGGTCTCAGTCATCGTGTCAATGTTCAGCTCAAAGATTACCGATTGTTAGAAGGCAAATTCGACAAGTTAGTTTCGATCGAAATGATTGAAGCGGTGGGTGAGCAATATTTATCGACTTACTTTAATAAATGCCGATCCTTATTAAAACCGAACGGGTTGGGATTGATTCAAGCTATTACGATTGAAGATGCGCGCTATAAAAAAGCCTTGAATACCGTGGATTACATTAAACGCTATATTTTCCCAGGGAGCTTTATCCCTTGTATCAGCGTTTTAACTCAAGCGGCATCTGAACAACAGTTACGCTTAAAGCATCTTGAAGATATTGGTTTGAGCTATGCTGAGACGATTCATCAATGGCGTGAGCGTTTCTTAAATGCTAAAGAACAAGTTTTGGCTTTAGGATTTGATGAAAACTTTATTCGGATGTGGGATTTCTATCTTTGCTATTGCGAAGGTGGCTTTAAAGAAGGGGTGATCAGCGATGTACACCTGTTATTTGAAGCAAGTCCTTATTAATTTCTCATTATTTTAAGCATCAAGGAGGCAGTTATGATATGGCAATTGTTTTTACTTGATGCTGTTGTGATGACGCTTTGTTGGTTGTGGGCAACAGTTAACCATCGTGCTGGTATCGTAGATGTCGCATGGAGTTTCTGTATTGTTCTCAATATTGCCATTACAGCATTGTTTGTTGAGATCGCTCCGTTAAATGTCAGATTGTTTCTCGGCGTATTCAGTTCAATATGGTTCTTGCGTCTAACTTTGCATCTATTCCGTCGTTATTTAGCTGAGCATGAAGAAGACCGTCGATATGCCAACATGCGTAGAGCAATGGGCAAATATCAACATTTTGGTTTCTTTCTATTTTTCATGTTTCAGGCTGGATTAGCCATTTTATTTAGCATTCCGATGTGGAGCTTGCTCAATGTGCCAAGCATGTCTTGGAGCATGGATATCAATGATTATCTGATTATTGCAGGTCTAATGATGTTTGTTGCATTCGTCGGTGAGACGGTTGCAGATCAACAATTATATCGTTTCAAGCAAAATCCTAAAAATCATGGCAAAACAATGGATCAAGGTCTATGGAAGTATTCAAGGCATCCAAACTACTTCTTTGAATGGCTGCATTGGTTTGCTTATCCCATCATAGGATTAGCGGCAGGATTATTAAGCTTGTGGATCTATCCAATTTTGATGTGGTTATTCTTGTATTACATCACGGGTATTCCATTCAGTGAGCAACAAGCATTAAAAAATCGAGGTCAAAATTATCTCGATTATCAAAAACGAACTTCAATGTTTATTCCGTGGAAACCCAAACAGTAGGTACTGCACATGGACTTTATTATTCAAAAATCTTTAAAACTCGTTGAAAGCGGTTTAGTTCCAGATCAGGCAATTCGTGCAGCAATCCGTGCATTGAGTAAAAAGCGTTTGATTCAAGAAGGGCGCTATGATCCTGAGCAAGGTGCACAGCGTTATATGGACGTGCTCAATATGTTGAAGCACAGTGAGATTGCGATTGAAACAGACAAAGCCAATGAGCAACATTATGAGTTGCCGACTGCTTTCTTTCAGGCTGTCTTAGGCAAACGTTTGAAATATAGTGCCTGTTTCTTTCCACATGACCACACCACATTAGATGAAGCCGAAGAATTTGCACTGCAAATATATAGCGATCGTGCACAGTTGCAGGATGGTCAAGAGATTTTAGAATTGGGCTGTGGTTGGGGATCATTTACCCTATGGATGGCTGAGCGTTATCCAAATGCGAAGATCACAGGTGTTTCAAATTCTGCAACTCAACGTCAGCATATTTTAGCTGAAGCTGAAAAACGTAATTTGAATAATATTCAAATCATCACTTGCGATGTCAATGTGCTTGAATTAAAGACCAATACATTCGATCGTGTAGTTTCGGTTGAAATGTTTGAACACGTTAGAAACTATCAGAAACTCTTTGAGAAAATTCAGTCTTGGCTTAAAGAAGATGGTAAGTTGTGGTGTCATATTTTCTGTCATCGCTTTTTACATTATCCTTTTGAAATCAAAAGTGAATATGACTGGATGTCACGTTACTTTTTTACGGGTGGTCTGATGCCATCTACCTCTACATTCTTACATTTTCAAGATCATTTAGAGCTTGCGCAGCATTGGCAGTGGTCAGGCACACATTATGAAAAAACATCTAATGCTTGGCTAGAAAATATGGATCGCCATGCTGATGAGTTAAGACCTTTGTTTGAGCAAGTCTATGCACAAGATGCAGATGCATGGTGGCAACGTTGGCGTATATTCTTTATGGCTTGTGCAGAGTTATTTGGATTTGAACAAGGGCAAGAGTGGGTGATTGGTCACTTCCTGTTCAATAAGAAAGTCGTATAATTAATTATTGTTTATTGCAGATCAGCTTATGTTAAAACCGAAAAATCATGGCGTGAATACACATCCATTGAGCAAGATGTTTAATCGTCATTATTGGTTGCAAATAGGTCTGATCGCACTTTCAATCATTATTGGTATTGCGTGTAGTGCATGGGTAATTAAGGGTTCTTTACTTAAAACTGCACTCGAGCAAGAGATGGAACATTATTGGCTTCGAGTCGATCGTAATCCAAATGCAGATTTACCAGACACAAAGAATTTGTACGGCTATCGTTGGAACACTGCAATGCCGCCCGCTGCTTTTAAAGGACAACGTTTAGAACAAGGTGTACACCGCATCTTTGTGGATGGAAAAGAACGTATGACTGTTTACGGAGAGCGAAATGGTCAGCACGTTTTATTGGTTTTTGGCGAAAGTAACGTTAATAAAATTGTATGGATGTTCGGACTTGCACCGTTAATGTTTAGCCTTATTGTGCTTTACAGTATTTTATGGTGGTCCAACCGTCGTGCTAAACGTTATTTCTCACCGATAACTCGATTAGCCAATGCTTTAGAACATATTGATTGGGCGCATCAAAATAAAGAAGCATCACCGTTTCAAGGCATTAGTACCAATGGCAATTTAGAAGCGGAATATCTAAAACAAGCGCTGGAAAAATATCATCAAGTTTTAACTGAATTTATTTATCGAGAAAGAGAGTTTACGGGTGATGTGAGCCATGAATTGCGTACTCCACTAACGATTTTGAAAGGCAATGTGCAACTTTGTCAGGCGAAATATGGTGAAGATAAATCACTAAATCGAATTTCGAATACCATCGAAGATATGCAGTTGTTGGTTGATACGCTATTGGCTATTGCTCGAAACACTACGAACACGCTAACCGCTGAACAAATGACTCTATCAACGATCATTCGTGATTTGGTAAGTGACTTAGATCCAGTGAGTCAAAGCAAAGGAATGGAGATTCTAGTCCAATACGATCCTCAAGAATTTCCTCGTATGATTTATCCATCTATGACTAAAATGGTTCTGAGCAATATCCTGCGTAATGCTCTGAATTATTCCCAAGGCTCAAACATTCATATTATTCAACGTAAAAATAGTATTGTGATTGCGGATAATGGGATTGGAATCACGATGCCGAATGATTCCAAAGTTCAAGAATTAAATACGACTCAACTGCAACTTAAAGCAAAAGGGCATGGTATCGGATTACAGTTGGTGCAAAAACTCTGTAATCAATTAGGCTGGCGTGTTGAGCTATTTGATCGACAATATTATTTGAGCACACGCAAATATCTCAAACTGGAAAACACAACGGGTTTAATCGTTGTGGTGTATATGAATTGAGTTTAATAATCTTCAAAAGCGACTTTTAAGCCAACACCTGAGACGGTATGAATTAACTTTTGGTCAAATGGTTTGTCGACCATTTTGCGTAAGTTATAGATATGGCTGCGTAAAGCATCACTTTCAGGTTCTTCATCTCCCCATAGTTCGATGATAATTTCTTGTTTAGTGATCACTTTAGGTGAATTGCGCATCAAAATTTTGAGTAATTTAAACTGAATTCTTGGCAGCTCAATATGTTGACCCGCACGGGTAACTGTTTGGGTAGAACTATCTAAAATAAGATCATGGATTTGAATTTTACTAGAAGAAACCTCTCCAAGAGATCGTTTAATCAACGCACGAATACGCATCACTAATTCATTAAAATCAAAAGGTTTAACTAAATAGTCATCTGTTCCAGCAGTAAAACCTTTTAATTTGTCATCTAAGGTATCTCTCGCGGTTAACATCAAGATAGGAATATCTTTACCTTGATCATTTCTAAGCCATTCACATAAGTCGTAGCCTGAACCATCGGGAAGATTGATATCTAAAAGTAGCAAATGGTAGGGTTGGTTCTTTAGAAAATTTCGTGCCGCATCGAGGTTGCGTGCATGATCGATCACAAAGCCATGCTCTTCTAGGAACTCACACACTGTTGCTGCAAGTTCATAGTGATCTTCAACCATCAGAATAAATTGATTGCTCATAATAATAGTCAAGTTATTGATTTAGTAATTGTTGCTTTAATTTAGCATTAAATGGCTGGCTTCCAAACCAAATTTTAAAATACTGATTGGCTTCAGTATCCGTGATTTTCCCAAGTGGTTTTTGATTTAAAGACAGCGAAAGTGTTTGATTGGAATGACTATATTTTAATGAGTACAGATCGCCTTTACGGACAGGCTTATATAAAGATGTAATTTTATTCAATGCAGAATTATCCGTAAAATTGCTGACATTTTTTTTGAGGAAATGAGTGGCTGCTCTTTTAAAAGCCCATTCTGGAATATCACGTGTGTACATGAAATCGAGCTGTATATCTTGACTATCCCATTTTTGACTACAGTCACTAGCATAATAACTGACTGTACCAACATTCTTTTTAGTCACGATAATCGGCGCATTTTTACAAAATTGAGTGCTTGCATGACTAAGATTTGTTGCGAGAGAGAGAAATAGTACACTTGAGAGCACTATGATTTTTCTGTGGTAAAACATAACAAATCCTCAGTTTTCAAATGTAGATCTAGCCTTATATAGACCGAGCTTAATAGGTATAGAAATTAAGGTTTCGTTCAACTTGCTGTATCTCATACCGTGCGAAAGCAAGATTTGTGTTGGTACGATCTAAAACAGCATAAAGGAAAAGCGTATGATTGGTTTCCAATGGCGTCACGATATGATATTGATCGCGCATCGTGACCAAGACACCTTCTAAGTAATCATTTGAATCAAGCTCAGCCATCAGTTGTCGTTGATAGCTGAGTAAATTTGCCCCTTCAGCAGCAGCTAAATCAATATTGAAAAATTCATCACCAAAGTATTCGAGAATCGAACCATCATAGGCATCGATCAGCGCTAGAACAATTAAACCCTTAATTCGTTTTAATTGTTTTGATAATAAATTGATTTCCATAATTTATTTTCTGCTTAAAGGGGGCTGAATTTTAAACTATTTTTTGAACGGTAAGATCATAGAATAACCACTTCCGACATATGGTAATGAGCGATACAAACCATTTGCTGGGTCCCAATAGTCTTGTTGGAAAATAATTTGATTCGAACCGTTTATTTTCATCTGAGTGACACCATATGAAGCCATAGATTTGGTTCGACCAAACATTTTAAAGTCATATGCCATATACCAATGAATATAAGCAGAGTCACGTTGATGTGTAGCACTTACAAGTTTAACCGTGACATTACTTACACGTTTATTCATGCCTTCAAAATGTTTGATTAGGTCTTGTTTATTTGAAAATTGAGAAAGTGTGTCATTGATAAATAGACGATCTGCATATAATTCACTGGCATTTTTAACAAAATCTGGTGTACCTAAAGTATTAAAGGCATTCACAAAACGATTACCAATCATTTGTGCCTTTTCTTGATCAAGAGTCACACCCGTAATATTTTTATCTGCTTCACGATAATCAGATGTATAACTTGGCACGCTTTTACATCCGACGAGCGAAATCAAGGCAAGTGTTGATATTGCTAGAGTTTTTAAGAGTGTCATATTTATCATCCAATTAAATCCTTATTTTGATGTTAGACGTGAAGGTGTGAATATGACGTGAACTTGTAAAACCATGCTTTTATAGCGATGAAACATAAAAAAATTTTTTTAATTATTGAACAGTGATTTAAGATTTTTCTAACTGTTAATTTTATTTAATTCAAAAAATAATTAGTCCTCAAAATTCGGTCTTGGCATGTTCATTGCTTAAATATAAATTGTCTGGTCGGACCAGTCTGACAATGAAATGATTTGGAGCAACAATGAATTTAGAACGATTTAATCTTTTAAATGATGAGCAAGCATTTGAAGCATTAAAACCATGCGTTCATATTCCATCATGGATTGAAAGTATAGTTCTGCAACGACCTTTTGGTTCAGCTGAAGAATTATATCAAACGGCTGCTTTTCAAGCTCAAATATGGCAATGGTCAGAAATATTAGAAGCACTGGCACAACATCCACGAATTGGTGAAAAAAAAGCTGCAATGACTTTATCTGAAAGAGAGCAGCAGTTTTCACAAAAAGAACAGGCTCAGCTTGGTGTAGATCAAGATATTCAACAAGCACTCTATCAGGGCAATTTAGCTTACGAGCACAAATTCGGTCATATTTTTTTGATTCGAGCGGCAGGGCGTTCAGGTACAGAAATGTTAACAGAACTCAATCGACGTTTAGAAAATTCAGCTGAACAAGAGCAGCAAGAAGTTAAACAACAACTCAGTGAAATTGCATTAATTCGCTTAAAGCAGGAGATTCAATAATGGCAGGTATAAGTACACATATTCTAAATGCTGCATTGGGTAAACCTGCTGTAGGGGTTTCTGTTGAATTATTACAGGAAACGTCGCAAGGCTATTTTTCTATAGATAAACAGTTAACCGATGTAGATGGACTTTATCTGAATTTCTCTGTACACGACAAATTTCATAGGGCCCTTGTCCTATCAGGCTTTTTCTTTCTTAAAATTGCGAGCACTTTCTTAAATTCTTCTTTTTTTCCAAAACCAATCAAACGTAGAATAGCCATTTGAAC
>Ga0247720_100640_pt1 | contig 10658 bp, 10 predicted proteins | sample MSEWel2015_12_15_FD_189078 | JGI IMG/M metagenome (GOLD analysis project Ga0247720, IMG submission 189078) | Subsurface sediment microbial communities from gas well in West Virginia, United States - MSEEL Well Study Marcellus 3H_2015_12_15 | ecosystem: Environmental > Terrestrial > Deep...
GGCCTGATGAGCTTAACCGAACGCTATTCTTATCTTCGTCAAGCTTGGTGAACCGCCGGATGCGGACCCGCATGTCCGGTGGTGTGAGAGGACGGGGGCTAGCCGCCCCCTCCTACTCGATTTATTTGTTTAAAGGAAAAACAGGCTGCCAGTCAGAAAGATAAAACTGAAAAAATAAATGTTAAGGAAAAGGTATTTTTTCGCGCGAAAGCAATCTCAAGGAGGTTTGTAGCAGTTACCAACAGGCCAACAAATATTGATAAAATATAACAAAACAGTTATCATAAAATTATGGAACTATTAACCATCAGTAAAGCGGCAAAGAAATTGGGCGTTCATCCGAACAGCTTGCGCAACTGGGAGAAGCGCGGTTTAATCAAGCCCGTCCGTCTGCCTGGAGGCCAGCGCCGGTACTCTATGGACGAACTTAACAGGCTGCTGCAGTCCGGTCAGTTGACTGACGGGCAGGAATCAGTTGTGCTCTATGCCAGGGTATCCACTAAAAAGCAGGCTGACGCAGGCAATCTGGACCGGCAGATCGAACGGCTGCGGCAGTACGCCCGGGAAAACGGATTTACCGTCAGGGCGGAATTCACGGATATAGCCAGCGGCCTGAACCAGAAGCGTCGCGGTTTAGCCAACGTACTCAAGCTGGCCGAGCAGGGCGAGTATAAGAAGCTCATCATCGAATATCCCGACCGGCTGGCCCGGTTTGGTTATGAGTATATCAAGCGCCATTTAAGGTACTGCGGCGTGGAAATAATCGCCATCGCGGAAAAAGAGCCGGAGGACGTCAATTCCGAGCTGGTCCGGGACCTTTTGGCCATAGTCGCGGCCTTTTCAGCCCGGCTGTACGGCGCCAGGGGCGGCAGGAGGGTCAGACAGGGGTTTCGGGAGCTGATAACGGGAGTGGAATCAGATGAAGAAATGGAAAAAGAAGTCGAGCAGTCCTGACAGCGGCATAAGTTACACCGTCTGCGGCGAATTTTTCCCGGAGGTATACCCCACCTTCCGCTCCGGGAAGTGGAGTCGGGGTGACGAAGACCCTCTGGATACCGAGATGCGCCTGTTCTGCTCCTGTACGCGCTGGGCGTTCAACCGTCTTTTAGAAGGCACTTGCCGCGATGATGTAAAGAAACGCGGCCAGGAGATCTTCGGTATTAATTCCCGCTACGCCGACGACGCCCGGTTAAAGGCGAAAGCTATTATCGATTCCCAGAAGGAACTTCTGGAAATTGAAATTGGCGAAACCGAAAGCAAACTCTCCCGGGCCAGGGGAAAGCTGGGACAGGCCATGCGCCAGCTGGCTAGAGCCGAAAAGAAAGGTGCCGCTCCCGAAGAGATAGAGAAGCTCCGGCTGGTAATCAACGGCAAAAATGCCCGGGTCGCATCTTTAGAGAAAAAGCTGGCCGAACTCAAGGCTCACCAGGAAAACGGAACCATTCCCAAGGTGGTCTTTGGCGGTAAAAAGCTCTGGAAGGACGTCTGCAAGAGGCGGACGACCCGTGAGGAGTGGCGCGCCGCCCGGAAGAACAGGCTTTACACTCAGGGCGACGAAACCAAAGGCGGCAACCCACACTTCAAGGTATCGCACCAAAACGGTGAATTCCGGCTGGCTGTTACTATTTCTCACCTGTCGGAGCAAAGAGGTACTGATGCCAAAGGCCGCCCCATCATGACCCGCGCTCCTAAAGTGGAGGGAAAACTCTGGCTGCCGGAAAAGCACAGGGATATGGTGCGTATCTGGGTGGCGATGGGGTTGCCCTACACGGTGGAACTCATCCGTACTGTTGACGGCCGGTACCTGGTCCACCTGACCTTCAGCCTGTCAGGGGCGCCGGAACCGGACTTTGCAAGGGGCTGCCTGTCCGTGGACACCAACCCGGACGGCGTGGGTCTGTGCAACGTTGGCCCTACCGGCCAGCCGGAGCCCTGGCCGGAGGGCATGGAGATACCCTACCCGCTCAACCTGAGCAAGTACGAAGGCGAGTTTCAGGTGATACCGTACCCGAACGGCTTTATATACATCCGCATACCGGACCTTGAATATGCTCGTGGTTTCCGGCGTGCTTACTTAATCGGTGTACTGGCCAGGGTAGTGGTGGACATTGCCAAATTTTTAGGCAAGCCCATCGCGTTGGAGGACCTGGACTTCGGTAAGGACCGGCTGGACACAAACAGGAAGTTCAACCGGATGGCTTCCAACTTCCCCTACGCGAAAGTGGTGGAAGCCGTCTGCCGGAGGGCGGTCAAAGAGAAAGTGCCCTTTAAGCTCGTACCGCCCCGGCACACTTCCACAATCGGCTACTGGAAGTACATGCGCCGTTTTGCCGTCCCGGTTCACTGTGCGGCCGCTCTGGTCATCGGCCGCCGGGCGATGGGTTGCCGGGAAAAAGTGACCAGAGAACTAAAGCAGCTTTTCGAGCGAATCAAGCAGAACCTGGCTCAAAAGGCCACTCCCGATAAACCGAGGGAAGGAAGAGGGATGACCCGTTGGGTCCGGGCCTGCTTGAAGCGGCTGGAGAAGAAAATGCAGGTTCACAACGCACTCCCTTTATGGGAACAGATTAAGTTTTACTCTCTCTGGCACGACTTCAAGCTTCTTGCCCGTGTCCCTGCGGTGACCCCGTTTAGCCGGTGTCGGACAAACCGGTAGGCGTCCTAACAGGACGTGGGAGGCGGGGTTAACCCTCCGCCGGGGGAAACCCTTCCGGCGCAGGATTTATGCCACTCCCATCCGGGTGGGACTCCCGGGCCGAGGTCCCCTGTCGCCCTGCTCCCCCGGGGGCAAATCAAATTTCTGGAAGGAGGCGAAATCCTGGTCGGGGGCCGGCTTGCAAAACTTATATTTTGTTAAGTATTGTAAGCTTTTTAAAACCAGGTATAAGCCCCTTGCCTGCCGGATACCTGTTCTTGCTGGTCAACCTGGCTGTTTTTCTGGACACAGTCCTCTACGGCATTATTGTCCCCATTATGCCTTACTACGCCACCGGCGCGGGCGCATCCACCACCGAAGTGGGGTTAATCTTTGCTGCTTTATCCGCAGGACTGCTCCTGGCCAGCGTACCCGCAGGACTGGCCTGCGACCGGTACGGTTACAGGCCGGTCATGGTGCTGGGCATGGCCGGCCTCACCGCGACCACGCTTCTTTTCTTAATTTCTCACCCGGTATGGCTCATGATCATCAGCCGCCTGCTCCAGGGAGCAGCGGCAGCAGCCACCTGGTCTGCAGGCCTGGCCCTGGTGGCCGTCCTCTATCCCCCCCACTTACGGGGGCAAAAAATGGGCCTGGTTATGGCCACCACCGGTGCGGGTACAATTATCGGCCCGGTACTGGGCGGTACCCTTTACGAGTTTGCCGGCTATGCCTTCCCCTTCCTTTTAATGGCAGGGGCAGGAGCTTTACTGACCCTGCTGCTCTGGCTGAGTCCACTACCCGGGAATAACCCTTCCCCCGGGCGGGAAAATCTGCCCTGGAAACAGTTTCTACTTGACCGGAACATTTTCTGGGGGGTTCTTGTAACCGCCGCAGGTAGCTTTGGATTTGGAATACTGGAACCCCTCCTGCCCATCGACCTTTACCATCGCTTCGGCCTGGGCAGTGCCGGCGTAGGAATGCTCTTTGGCGCTTTAAGCCTTTCCTATGCCCTGTTCCAACCCCTGTTTGGCTTTCTCTCCGATCGCCTGGGACGCAAGCCCATTATTATCGCCGGGCTTCTTACCACGGCAATCACCGTACCCTGGCTGGCCCTGGTACCTTCCGTGAAAATGGTGGCAGCAACCATGATCCTGCTGGGCCTCACCACCGGTGCCTGTTCCACCCCAACCCTGCCCCTGCTGGCGGAATCAATGGATAGAGCCTGCTCTACCCGGACTGCCGGTAAAAGGATTGCCCGGCCTCATCTTTACGGCACTACTTACGGTATAGCCAACACCGCTTATTCCGCGGGAATGTTACTCGGTCCCCTGGTGGGCTCTTTCCTGGTCCAGCACCGGGATTTATTTACAGCCCTTTTATCTTATTCCTTACTGCTGGTGGCCACCTCTACAGGGACGCTGCTCCAGCTCCAGGAAACGCTCAAAACCGGGAAAATCCCTTCCAGGTCGTAAGCTTATTTTCCCGGCGGCTCGACGGCGGCAACAATTTCCGGCTTTAAGCCCCGGTACTTGGCCAGCCACTGGCGGCGCTCCCGGCGCAGCTCCTCCACCAGCTGCCGGTAGACTTCGGGACTATAATAAGCTGCGGGGTTATAGCGCTTCAAATCCAGCCCGGGCACCTGCAGGGGAACCTGGTAGCCCCAATCGGGGTCGATCTGCCAGGTAATGCTATTGCGGGCGATTTCCCTCAGGATGTGTGTGGAAACGGCAATGGTAATCTTTTCACCCGGGATTCCCGGCCTGGCCCCGACACTGCCTGTATTCAGCAGGTAGCACTCCATATCCGGGTTGTCCCGCAGGATTTCCAGCAGGCGATTACCTTCCTCTTCTTCAGGACCAATAATAAAGGGATTGGTCCCCACTTCCCTTTTCGACTGGCCGGCGCGGGTGGGGTCCCCGGCGGAAGTCTCGATGGATTCGCCCAGCATAAAATAAGCTGCCGCCTGCTCCGCCGTCAACCTGGCCACCGGAGGGATAATGGTATCCCGGCGGGTAATGAAGATGAGCCGGTGGGCCTTATCCAGGTCAATCCGGTCATCGGTGTTGAGTACGTCCCGGCGCAGGATTACCCCCCGGCCGTTGGAGGTAAGCTCCGTATCATCAAACAGAATCTGCCCGTTTTCCAGGACCTTCACGTTCTCAAAAACAGCCCCGGGTGCGGTGGCCGCCCGGTATAGAACCAGCTGGGACTCGTCCAGGCCTTCGGTTTTAATATAGAAGCCGTTTTCCGTACCGTAACAGAAGCCCCGGCCATTCATCATTACCACATCGTCCTGGCGGATGGCCACGCCTTCCTCCCCGCTCAAACCGTGATTATGCATGGTGAGGGTGGTTTTCCCTGTCCCCGACAGGCCAAAAAGAATAAAGCCAACTTCCTTCAAAAAGCCATTCTTATCCCGCACCCTTAAAACCTTGCTCCCCGCATGGAGGCCCAGCCAGCCCCGCTTTTTCACCAGATACATGGCCATGCGCAAAAAAGACTTCTTGCACTCGCCGAAATAATCCGTCCCCAGAATATAGGTTACGCCGGCTTCGGGGTGGCAGAAAATAATCCGCTCGGGCCACTCCGGAACATAAATGCTCACCAGGTCGGGTTCCCCGTCCCTGTTTTCCGGTTCAAAAAGCATCAGGTGCCACTGCAGCGGAATACGGGCATATTCAGCAGTAATATAAAGGCGGCAGTGCAGGCGAAAATCGGGGTGGTTGCCCATCTGCCTGTCCAGCCGGATGACCGTTTTTTTGCTCAGATAGGCCTGGACCTGTTCTGCCAGCTCCAGTGCCCGCTGCCGGGAAATGCCCTGCTGGTCAACCCCCAGCTGCACCCCATCTTCCACAATATAGGTAAATTTCGCACTGCGGTTGCGGACACGGGTAATGAAATTGACACTGCCGTAAACAGTGGCCTGAGCCTCATGGGAGGCCAGTTCCTTGAGGGTTTCCAGCGAAGGGTTGTTTATCTCTTCCCCCGGAATAACCCTGCGCAAGACTTCTTTCATGCTCCTTCACCTTCCGGTTCTAAAAATGTTAAACAAATAAATTTTTAAATAATTTATTTCAAGTTAAATTTTTAATTTCCTGCATTATGCATACAAAATACATAAAGAGCTTTATTCATACCCTGCCGGTAATAGTGGTTTTAAATCACCGGCTAAAGTGTTATAATAACTCAGTATACAAAAAGTAGGGAAATTCAGGAGGGAATTACCATGGCTAAAATCCCGTACATTGAATCGGAAGAATGTCTGGCCTGTGGCTCCTGTGTGGATGTTTGCCCCGATGTCTTCCAGATGAATGAAACCCTGGGCTTCGCCGAGGTGGTTAATCCCCAGGGGGCCGGTGAAGACGAAATTCAGGAAGCCATTGACATGTGCCCTGCCCAGTGCATTCACTGGAAAGAATAGGGGGGCGCCTTGCGGCGCCCCCGTTTGCTGGAGGAGTAAACATGCGAACCGGCATGGCCAACCTGCCCCTCCATGGAGGAAAATGCCCGCCCTGGCTCTTTGAGCGAATGGTAAAAATGAGCCGTGCTCTAATTGAAGTAATGGTAGTGGAAAACGGTCCGGAAGCTGTCCTGGCCAGGCTGGCCGATCCCTTCTGGTTTCAAGCCCTCGGCTGCGTGCTGGGATTTGACTGGCATTCTTCGGGCCTTACCACCACCGTCTGCGGGGCTTTAAAGGAAGCGCTGAGGGACCGGGCCGGCCACCTGGGACTTTTCGTGGCGGGCGGCAAGGGAAAAACATCCCGCCAGACCCCCGCTGAAATCCTGTCCATAGGGGAAAGGTTCCCCCTGGCCCGGGATCCCCGGGAGCTGGTATTTGCCAGTAAAATGGCGGCCAAGGTGGACAACGCTGCCGTTCAGGACGGGTACCAGCTCTACCACCACACCTTCTTTTTTACCGCATCCGGAAGCTGGGCTGTCATCCAGCAGGGTATGAACGAATCCACCCGCTGGGCCCGCCGCTACCACTGGCTGAGCACCGCGGTCAGGGATTTTGTTTGCGAACCGCATACGGCAGTTTGCTGCGATTACAGGGGCCAGGCCCTTAACCTGGTGGCCCGGGAAAGTGACCCGGCGCGGAAGGTCATTGCCGAACTGGCCCGGGAGAAACCGGAAAACCTGCTCCGGGACCTGACCCGGCTGCAGGAAAAGGCCCTGAACCTCCCGGCCCGGCACCGGGTGGAACTGGCCGATTTAAACCCGGCCAGGCTGCAGCGGGTGTTTTTGAAAAGCTACGAGCGGCAGCCGGAAAATTTTGCTGCCCTGGTGGCCACCGAGGGAGTGGGACCAAAGGCCCTGCGGGCCCTCTCCCTGCTCTCTGAACTGGCCTACGGGACGCCACCCAGCTTCCGGGACCCCGCCAGGTTCAGCTTCGCCCACGGGGGCAAGGACGGCCACCCTTATCCCGTAGACCGGACCACCTACGACCATTCCATATCCTTCCTGGAAAAAGCCCTGGCCGAAAGCCGCCTGGGCCGCCAGGAAAAAATAGAGGCCTTCCGCCGCTTGAGGCGGTGGCCATACCACAGTTCATAGATTACCGGCATCCATAACACGGCAAAAGCTTTCACCGCGCCTTTACTTTACAATACCGGCCGGTTTATTTCACCGGGTTCCTTCAGGCAGGGCAGGTTAACATCAATGGAAACCTCCACGTTTACGGCCGGCGATGGATTGGCCAGGCGCAGGCGGAAACACGGCCGTTTCAAGATGTAATGCCATACCATTTCTCCTTCTTCAACTTCCTGCCTGCCGGTGGTCTCCCATCCCCGATCGTTTTCCTCCTCCACAAAAAGGTCGACGGTCCCGGTAGTACGGATACGAAAGGCAATATTCATCAGGGTTGCCCGCGGGCAATCCAGCTCCACCACCTGGCCGGGAACGAGCTTCAAATTTCGAGCCAGGTGAACAATGTTGGGTACCACAATTTTTCGCGCATCATGACTGAAGAACATGTCCTCACCCTCTATAAAGAATTACTGTTACCTGCTGGCGTACCAGCACCTGTATTTCCCATTGTCTTTAATATTACACGATTTTAGTTCCCAATGGCAAGAATCCAGAACATACAGGGGCAAGCAAATGAGGGTTAGAGCATGGAAGACTACCAGTTCAAGCGTACTTACGGAAAGTGGTTCCTGAGCAGGGTGAAACGGGCTATATACCGGTACTCCATGATCAAGGCCGGAGATAAGATTGCCGTGGGCGTTTCAGGAGGCAAGGATAGTACCGCCCTGCTTTACATCATGTGGCTGCTCAAGCACTACTCCCCCCTGTCCTTTGACTATCACGCCATCTTTTTAGATCTGGGCTGGCCGGTTGATCCCGCACCCCTGGCTTCTTTCTGCCGGAAACTGAACATACCATTCCACCTGGAAAAAACGGACATCGGTGCCATTGTATTTGAGCACCGCCGGGAGGATAATCCCTGCGCCCTGTGCGCCCACCTGCGCCGGGGCGCCCTGAACAATGCAGCCCTGCGCCTGGGCTGCAACAAGGTGGCCCTGGGGCACCACCTGGACGACCTCCTGGAAACCTTTCTTTTAAACTGGATTTTCAACGGCCGGCTGGCCACCTTTATACCGGTAACCCACCTGGCCAGAAGCGGCCTGGTGCTCATCCGCCCCCTTATTTACCTGCCGGAAGCCACCCTGGCCGGCCTTGCACGGTCGGAAAATCTCCCCGTCATGGAAAATCCCTGCCCGGCCAGCGGAAAAACCAAAAGAGAAGAAATGCGCTCCCTGGTGAAACAAATGGCGGGCACCTACCCGGACATCCGCGAAAAATTCCTTACGGCCATAGAAAATGCCGGGTGGCTGGAACCCGGTTTTTATAAGTAACTTTACCAATACCGGCCGCCATAAAAGTTACGGGAATCCGTTTGCCCTTAAGTAACGCCGCCAGGCAAGAAAAAGCTTGCAGGATAACGTTTCCGGGTTATAATGTTGGCAAACCGTAAAATATTAAGGAGGTAGTTCCAGTGAAGGAATGTCCGGTATGCCACCTGCCCCTTAAAGAAGTGCCCCGTTTCGGCGTCCTGCTGGATGTGTGCTCCCGCTGCCACGGCGTATGGCTGGACGGCGGTGAGCTGGAAAAAGTAGTTGCCCTGGCCAGAGAATTTCACGGTGAGTTTTATCAGCACAGAGATTACGACAGGGATTATGACGATTACCACGAATACCGGCATCCCGGTAAGTACGGTCACCACGGCTATCATAAGCACAAAAAGAAGCGCGGCATTCTGGAAATATTTGAAGATCTGTTCGATTAAAAATTTTGGGGTGGCGTAAAACGCCACCCCTATCGTTCGCCCTGTTTCGCCCGGACTTCACCCCGGGCCAGGGAGAAATAGATACCGCAGGCACAGAGTACGGCAAAGAGCAGGAAAGATAGATCCATGCTTTTCATCAGCAGGGTACCGGCTTCCGGTGTGATGGCCCTGCCCTTTAGATACAGGCCGAAGAACAGGGTGACCAGGGCCATGCTCAGGGCCTGACCCACCAGGCGCATGGTACCCAGTGTGGCCGAAGCTACCCCGTAATAGCGCTTCTCCACCGCACTCATCACCGCATTGGTATTGGGGGAGGAAAAGAGGGCAAAGCCTATGCCCAGCAGCACCAGGTTTCCTACAATCACCCACAGGGGAGTAGTGCTGGTGATCAGGGAAAAGAAAAATAACCCTGCCGCGCTCAAGGCCATGCCCAGGGATGCGAGCACCCGCGGCTCAACCCGGTCGGAAAGCCTGCCGGCCAGCGGGGAAAGAAGAGCCATCAGAACCGGTTGGGCCAGGAGGATGAAACCGGCAACCTGGGCATCCAGCCCCCTGGTTACCTGGAGGTACAGGGAAAGCAGGTAGCCCACCGCAAAAGTGGCACTGTAGTGAATGAGGGCTGCCAGGTTGGAAAAGGCAAAGATCAGATTGCGGAAAAGACTCAAATTTAACAGGGGGAAGGAAAAGCGCAGTTCCTGCCTGATAAACATTACCATCAAAAGCAGGCCCAGGGCCAGGATCATGTGGGCAAGGGTGCCGGCATTAACAGAGGCAATACCGTACATAAATGACGCCATGCCCAGGGTGTAAAGGAACGCCCCCGCCAGGTCGTATTTTTCACCCCGCACATCCCGCCATTCTCCCTTGAGTTTGAACAGGGTAACCAGCAGCACGATCAGGCCCAGGATGAAGTTCAGAAAGAAAATGTAGCGCCAGCCCAGGTTATGGGTCAAAAACCCCCCTAAAACCGGCCCCAGGGACAGCCCCGTATAAACTGCAGCCACGTTAATACCCAGAACTTTCCCCCGTTCCTGGGGCGGGAACGCAGCGGTCAGGATAGCCATCCCGGTACCAAAAATCATGGCCCCCCCGATCCCGTGTAAAACACGGAAAATAAGAAGTGCTTGACCCGAGGTGGCCAGCCCGCTCAACAGGGAAAAAACTGTGTAGGCCACAATGCCGGCCAGGAACACTTTCTTCCTGCCGTACAAATCACCGGCCCGTCCAAAGGGCAGTAAAAAAGCACAGGAAGCCAGCAGATAAGAAGTAACAATCCAGTTAAGCATCATGGCGTCCAGGTGAAACTCCCGGCCTATGGAAGGAATGGCCAGGTTAATGGCGCTGCCCATGAATGGGGTTAAAAAAGAAGCCAGGGTAGCCGCCAGCAAAACGTATTTTTTCAAGTCACGCGTGCTATCAGTGTTTGCTGCAGTCTCCGTGACTGCTCACCTCCCTGAAATTACTTGACGTTTTAACATTTCAACAGCTTAATTAAAAATCCTTCCTGGCCGGGAAAATTACATATGTTAGATTAATGGTGCGTCCCTTCGACAACTTCCACGCCTTTGGCCTGAATGGTCTTCTTAATCTGCTCTTTGAAAGGGCACCTGGGGTAGTTCCCTTCCAGAAGCATACAGGAACTCAAGTGAACATGGGTGAGATCGTAGGGCAGCAATTTTTCCACCAGCCGGGAAACGCGGCGTCCGCAACATCCTCCGCAGGTGAAAAAGC
>Ga0247720_100641_pt1 | contig 10613 bp, 8 predicted proteins | sample MSEWel2015_12_15_FD_189078 | JGI IMG/M metagenome (GOLD analysis project Ga0247720, IMG submission 189078) | Subsurface sediment microbial communities from gas well in West Virginia, United States - MSEEL Well Study Marcellus 3H_2015_12_15 | ecosystem: Environmental > Terrestrial > Deep subsurface...
GAATTATTCAGGTCAATTTATTTGAAAGGAAACTTTTAAGGTCACTCTTTGTGCCTGATAAAAAATGGCGAAAACAAGAAGAACCTCAATTGAGGTTCTTCTTGTGATATTTGTGGGACAGCAGTGATAATAATGGTCTTTTTCTTTAAAATATCTTTTAATTCAAGGGCTACTTGTTCAGTAGATGTTGATTTTACGCAAACAAAGACAATATCAGCATGAGCTGCTACATTGTGATCAATGCTCATTTGTAATTGATTTACAGAAATAGTTTGCTTGAATCCTGTGTAATCTGAAACAGTTAAACCATAAGTTTGAAGTGCTTGCTGAATTTTAGGACGAACAATAAAATTTATGTCATAGCCAGCAGCAACGAGTCTACCGCCAAGATAGCATCCAATACTACCTGCACCATAAATACATATTTTCATTGATCAACTCTAACTACTGTTTTTCTATTGCTACTTTCCTAACATAATCAATATTACGGAGTAGATTTGTCAGCTAGCTTACAAATTTTAAATTTTGCTCAAGAAAAAGCCCAATATAAGATTGGTCTTTAAACTCATAAAAACAGATTATGCGTTAAGACTTGGATCAGCTAATAAAGTTTCAGCAGCAAGTTTCCCCAAATTATTAGAGGCTAAGGGACTATCACCCGTTAACAGTTTTCGATCTTGGTGTACTTGCCCAGTAATGCCTTTATTTAGGATTTCTACACCAAGCTTTTCAAGATTTTCGCCGACGAGCCACGGCAATTGTCCTGGCATATATCCAATATCAATATTGGCACCTTTATCTAATGAATCTGGAAAAATACAGACTTGATAGCCTTTAAAAATATAATCATTTGGGCTTTCATCAACTGCGGCTGCCAATAATGAAGCTGGACCATGACATAAGGTAATCACATATTTGTCATGATCTACTGCCCATTTTAATAAAGCCTTAACTTCTTTACTCTCAGGAATTTTAGCCAAAACCCCATGTCCACCTGGTATAAAAATACCAGCATAAGGTGAGTCACTGCTTAAAGCCTGATCTAAAATATCTGCCAATTTTAGTGGTGATTTAAGTTGTTTCTCGTACTTGTGATAGGTATCCAAAACTACTTGCTCTTCTTTTGGCATCGCCCACATTTCCATTTTAACTGGATTACCTGAAAGTGTTGCAACGTCAAAGGCAAAACCAGCATTGTCCAAATGGAACATCGGTAACAACATTTCTACTGGATGATTTCCTGTAGAAAAGAATTTCTCATTTTGCATCAGGATATAGCGTTCATCCGTTGCAATCATGAGGATCTTTTTATCGCCCTGATATGGATTTGGATATGTAGTTCCGTCATAGTCAGTTTTTGGAGTCGTATACTGACTTAGAGAATAAGGTGATGGAAAAAAAGCATTATCTTCAGCTAAATCTGGGGTTGGGTTACGATCATCTATATTTATTGTCATGTTCAAATTCCTCGTAGGATATGTTTGATTTACATATTGCTTTTCCAAGTGATCATTCTCAAGCTTGATGTATAAATAGGCATAGAATGAATACGATTAGGCAAAATTAGGATTTAATTTCGAGTACCACTTTTCCAATATGTTCACTGCTTTCCAGACATTGGTGTGCTGCTGCAACCTCTTCAAAAGCAAAAGTCTTATAAATAATTGGTTTACATTGACCTGTTTCGATGAGTGGCCAAACAAACTGCTCCAATTCTTGGGTAATTTTTGCTTTCTCATCATTGGTTCGAGCACGCATCGTTGAGCCAGTCACCACTGCGCGTTTGAGCATGAGTTCTTGAATATCAAAGCCATCTACTTTTCGACCGCCCATAAATCCGATAATTACCAGTCGCCCATCTCTTTTTAGCAATCTCAGATTCTGATTAAAGTAAGCAGCGCCAATAATATCCAAGATCACATCAACACCTTGATGATCTGTGAGTGATAAGATTTCTTGTTCAAAATCTTGCTTTTTATAATTAATAACCGTCGAAATTGAGCTTAATTTTTCTACTTTTTCTTCACTTCCCACTGTGGAAAAAGTTTGAATACCCATCGCATGACATAAGCTCAACGCTGTAGAACCAATTCCACTAGCTCCTCCATGAATTAACACGGTTTCATTCTTTTTTAACTGTCCGATCTGAAATAGATTTGCCCATACTGTGAAATAAGTTTCTGGAATAGCTGCCGCCTCAACAAAGCTCAGATTTTTTGGAATCGCTAAAGTTTGATTTGCTGGAACAGCACAGTATTCTGCATACCCTCCACCGTTGGTCAGCGCACAGACCTTATCACCGACTTTAAATTTTTCTACTTTTGAACCAATTTGTGAAATGATCCCAGCAACTTCCAATCCTGGAATCTGCGTTACACCTTTCGGCATCGGATACAACCCTTGTCGTTGCAAAATATCAGGGCGATTGATGCCTGTGGCATAGACTTCAATTAATACTTCATCTTCTTTAATCTCAGGTTTCTTACCTTGTACAACTTTTAGAACTTCAGGACCGCCAGCTTGAGTAATTTCGATATATTTCATTTGTTCGCTACTATTTTGATTCATGATTTACTCATTCCTTATGTATATTTACTTCAGTTTGATTAGGAGAAAAACCAAACTGCTTTTTAAACTCTCGACTAAATTGAGATGAGCTTTGATAACCAACAGCATAAGCTGCTTGAGCAACGCTTTGGTTTTCGTTTTGCAACATTTGTTTTGCCTTATGCAACCGCGTAACTTTGAGATACTGCAAAGGTGAATGTAATGTGACTTGTTTGAATGCTTTATGAAACGCAGAAATACTCATATTGGCTTGCTCAGCAAGCATTTCCACTGTTAATTTCTCTGTGAAATGATGTTGAATATATTCACAAATCTTATAAATCTGTCGTAAATTGCCTTGAACTACTAATCCTGTTAAAGCATCAGCACCCGAATGTTGAATAACTCGATACAATAACTCTCGTTTAATTTGTTCACCTAAAATCAAGCTGTCTTGTTCAGAACTTAAAGTTTTTAATAATCGTATCAATACATTCGAAATGGTTTCATCATATTGAATGACACTCATGCCTGTAGTGAGTGGTTTAAATTTATCATTTTCGAAATATATTTTTGCTAATAACTCATTTACCGTATTCGCCTCTAGTTTCATGCTGAACGCAATCATAGGTAATTCAGGACTCGCAAACGTATCACAATCAAATGGCATAGACACAGAGACGATAAGGCATTCACCTTGCTGAAATGCATAGGTTTCAGTTCCGATATAACCACGTTTACTGCCTTGTAAAACAAAAACTAAGGTCGGTTCTTGCAATACGGCTAATGGTGGTGTGTTGTGATCTACACGCATCAAAGTGATGCCATCTATTGCCGTAGCAAAGAAGCCTTCTTTAGCAACAAGTTTTAAAAACAGTGAGCTAAGTATTTGGTTATTCATCATGTGTCATCTGATGATTCTAAATTTGATTTTTATTATTAAATAGCAAACAGATAAAAGATGTTAGTTTTATGCAGGATTAGGCATAGGAAAAAGAGTTTTGTGAAGTTCATTTAAACATGTGATATAGATTTATAAAAATGAGCTAGCAAAAACTAAATATTATTTATTATCAGAAAAAACAATAGCTAAGAAAAATAATAGTGTTATAAAAGCACCCACGCCTAAACTAACCATAATTATTTCTAGATTCATAAACTCCATCAATATACCATGTTTTCCCCATGCACCATCAAAGCCATGATTTTCAGATTTCCTACCTAATCCTCCAATGATACAAAACCCTATACTAGAAATAAAAAAAATACTTAAGGAAGCCTTCCATAGTTTAAAAAGTTTGAGAAATGAAATTAAACTCATTCCAAGTATAGTCACAATTGAAGCTACAACGGCATAATGCCAGTTATCCATAAAAATCCTTATTGCTCACCATACTCTAATCTTAATAAAACTGACTCGAATCTAACATCTGTAAAGTAATTTTTTTCACTTCATCACGACTTTGCATGATATGTGCTTCAATCGCTTGAATGGCTTCATCTACTTTACGATTAAAAATATAACCCAGTATTTTTTGATGCTCCTGATAGGTCGCTTCAACGCGATAATCTTTTGAGAAGTCTAAACGACGAATAATACGGATTCGCTCACTCAAATCACGATGAATTCTCGCCATTTCATTATTTCCAGAGGCGCGAACCAATGCGCAATGGAAATCTTCATCTTGTTGTGACAGTTGTTTAATGTCTTTTAGATATTGATGAGGTTCAATCAACCATAAATCTTTTAGAACGGATAATTCAACCGAGTTTTGATGATCCATCTGACAAAGTTTACGAATCGAATCTTTTTCTAATACGATCCGCACATCATAAAGTTCTTCATAATACCGAAAATTGAGCGGTCGGATTTGCCAACCGCTACGAAAACTCACATCAACATAACCCTCTTGTTGCAAACGATATAGTGCTTGTCGGATTGGGGTGCGACTTACATCATAAGCTTTTGCAACTTCAGATTCAGTGAAACGTTCACCTGGCATCAGTTTGAAATCAAAGATATCATTCTTGATGCGTTGGTAAACCAGCTCAGACAAATTGTCTGAGCTTTTTGTTGTTTTTATTTTGGTTTCTTTCATGCAACCTTGCCTTATTCCATATAAACCAGTGGTTCACCACTATGTACGGTTTGCCCTGCTCTACAAATAATGGCTTTTACAATGCCATCTTCTTCTGCATAAACAGGAAGTTCCATTTTCATTGCTTCAATAATAGCAACAGTTTCACCTTTTTTAACCTCTTGACCATGTTCAACAAAAATTTTCCAGATATTACCTGTCATCGATGCATTTAATGATGCTAAATGACTGTAATCAGCATGATTATTTTCTTGAATCTGTTCTTCAGGTTGAGCTGCAAACTCCTCTTTCCAGCGATCCACCTCAGTTGTGAATGCTTGTTGTTGCTTAGCTTTAAACTCGGCAATACTTTCAGCTTCATTCTCTAAGAATTTTACATAATCCGCATAATCGAATTCTGTTTCTTCAATCTTGATCTCAGCACGACCATTTTCAAAGTCTGCACGCCATTGATTCAATTCCTCTTCTGTCACTTCAAAATATTTGATTTGATCAAAGAATTGTAAGAACCATTGTTTATCGCCAAATTGTTTGTTTTTCTTAAACTTGTTCCAGATTGGTAGTGTACGCCCAATTAATTGATAGCCGCCTGGTGAATCCATGCCGTAGATACACATGTACATACCACCAATACCGACGGTTCCCTCTGCGGTAAAGGTACGTGCTGGATTATATTTAGAACTGAGTAAACGATGACGTGGATCGATTGGTACAGCACATGGTGCAGTTAAATACACATCACCCAAGCCAAGAATTAAATAGTTTGCATCAAAAATAATATCTTTGACTTCATTCCGATCTGCCAAGCCATTAATGCGTTGGATAAAATCAACATTATTTGGCAACCACGGTGCTTTAGAGCAAACACTTTCTTGATAGCGTTCAACTGCGCCTAAAGTGGCACTGTCTTCAAATGCCATCGGCAAATGTACGATACGAGATGGAATTTTTAATTGGCTCAAATCGCCCATCTCTTCTTCGAGTTGAAGTAATTGAGCAATCAATTGTGATTGTGGAATTACTAAGCCATCGTATTTAATCTGTAGTGAACGAACACCCGGTGACAGTTCCAATACGCCTACAATTTTTGCATCACGAATCATTTGAATCAGTTGATGCACCCGTAAACGCAAAGCTAAATCTAAAACATTTTCGCCGTATTCTAAGAGAATATAACTATCACCTGCTTGACGATACACTGTTTTTGGCGACAATTCCGTTGGTTCACGTTGTGCCAAAATCGTACTGACAACTTCTTGAATTGGCTCAATCGTTTCTACAACTTTGCTTGCTTCCGCAAAGTTTTGGATATTTTCAATTTGCTGACGTTCAAGTTCATTGGCTTGTTCAACACTAATCGGATAAAAGCGAATTTTATCATCGGCTTTAAGTTGTCCCACTTTCCAAAGTTCTGCTTTGGCAATCGTCACAGGACAAACGAAACCGCCTAAACTTGGACCATCTTTTGCCAGAATCACAGGGAAATCGCCTGTGAAGTTAATTGCACCGATCGCATATTCACAGTCATGCACATTGGATGGATGTAAACCTGCTTCACCACCATTTTCTCGTGCCCAGCTTGGTGTTGGTCCTGATAAACGAACACCTAAACGATTTGAGTTAAAGTGCACCGTCCACTCTGATGCAAAAAACTCTTCTACATATTCAGGTTTAAAGAAATCTGGTGCGCCGTGCGGGCCATATAACACCGCGATTTCCCATTCATTACTATATTCAGGAATCAATTCAGCCGACAATGCTTGAGGTTCATCATGAGCAAGTGGCAACTCTGTGCTCGCAAATGCTGGATCAACCATTTTAATCATATCGCCGACACGCAAGGTACGCCCTGCATGACCACCAAAATTACCAAGTGCAAAGGTAGAACGACTGCCCAAATAAACAGGAACATCCAAACCATTTCGAACCGCTAAATATGTACGGCAACCTGATTCAACTTGACCTATTTTTAGAATTTGTCCTGCCTTAACTTCAACAGGTTTCCAAAAATCAATTTCCTGATCATCTAACAAAGCAGTACAGCATGCTCCCGCCAAAGCAATAATTGTATCTGTATGAAACTTTAAGGTTGGTCCAACTAAGGTAAACTCGAAACCTGCGGCTTTAGCATCATTTCCAACTATACGATTGGCAAGCTGAAATGCATAATCATCCATTGGACCCGATGGTGGTACACCAATATCCCAATAGCCTGTACGACCCGGATAATCTTGAATTGAACTTAAAGTTCCTGCTTGAACAACTTCAATCACGTTTGGCGTGTAGTTGAAATCATCCAGCATTCTTGTCCAAATTTGCATAGATTCAAAGCGCTGATCTGAAACGATGGCACGTGCGTAATCCAAGTTTGTACTGATGCCATTCAATCGAGTTTCAGCCAATACATGCTTTAATTTTTCAATAGCACTAGCACGATCGTCAGAATGTACAATAATTTTGGCAATCATCGGGTCGAAGTATTGAGAAATCTCTGTGCCCGTTTTCACCCAAGTATCAACACGTGTACCTTCTGGAAATGCAACTTCTGTCAGTACACCGGGACTAGGCTGGAAATTTTTAACGGGATCTTCAGCATAAACACGAACCTCAATCGCTGCGCCTTTAGGCTGAATATTGCTGAGATATGCCCAATCAAGTTCATCACCAGCAGCCACTTTGAGCATGCATTCAATCAAGTCTAAACCTGTAACCATCTCAGTGACTGGATGCTCAACCTGTAAGCGTGTATTCACTTCTAAAAAATAAAACTCATCTCGATTGGCATCGTAAATAAACTCTACTGTTCCTGCACTACGATAATTAACGGATTTACCCAGTTTTACCGCTGCTTGATGTAGTTTTTTTCGTGTCGCTTCAGGTAAATTTGCCGCAGGCGTTTCCTCTACCACTTTCTGGTTACGACGTTGCAAAGAGCAATCACGCTCACCAAAGGCAACGACTTGCCCTTTTCCATCACCAAAAATTTGTACTTCAACATGACGCGCTTTATCAATAAAGCATTCAATAAATACGCCTGCATCCTTGAAAAACTGTTCGCCCAAACGTTTTACACTTTCGTAAGCGTCGGTCAAGGCTTGTGGCGAATCACAACGAGTCAAACCAATACCACCACCGCCAGCAGTACTTTTCAACATAATTGGATAGCCAATACGATCTGCGGCAATCAGTGCTTCTTCTAAGCTATCCAACAATCCAGTTCCCGGTGTCATTGGTACATTGGCAGCAGCAGCTAATTCACGAGCACGATGCTTTAGACCAAATTCTAGAATTTGCTCAGCCGTTGGTCCCATGAAAGCAATATTATTTTCTTCGCAAGCACGAGCAAAATCGGCACTTTCAGAAAGAAAGCCATAACCGGGAAAGATTGCTTCTGCACCAGTTTGTTTAGCTGCCTGAATCAATTTTTCGATACTTAAATAAGTATCGGCTGGTTTTAAACCCTCTAATCCAATCGCAATATCAGCATCTTCGACATGTTGCGCATAACGATCACTATCCGAATACACAGCAACACTGGTTACACCTAATTTTTTAAGGGTGCGAATCGCTCGAACAGCAATTTCACCACGGTTTGCAATAAGTACAGTTTTAAACATGATGATTTCCCCCCAATTAATTCGCTGTGTTTGCTGCTTGGCTGTTACGATGCTGGATATAGGCTCTCCATCCACCAAAATGACTAATATTCTCTGCATCATCTATGCCATAAGGCTCACAGATAAAACCTTTCACCCAACGCCCATCTTCTAATTCGACATTGCCCATCCCTAGAGGCGTTGGTATTTCTGCCACAAATTCACCAAATCGAGCAGTTGGGACATCCCACAATTCAACAATGATGCTTTGACCATCTTGTTGACGTGCTAAGCCGGGTTTCGGTGGAACGGTGCCATTCAAAGCATAAAGCGCATAGTTTTTAGAGGTCGTTGTGGTTTCGATATGTACGGCATCACGTGTGGTGAGCTGAAAATTTAGCGGCATATCTGTCAAATGAGCACCGACGACTGCAACGCGAATATGATGTTGTGAAATAGGCGTAGCAGAACTTAAAGGCAGAGCTTTATCCAATGCCCCTAATTTCAGTGCAAGATAGTTTTGCCAAGCTTTGCCAAAATGAACCAATGCCGCATCATGCCAAGCTGGCGCAATTAAAGTGATTCCAAATGGTAAATGGTCAGCTCTAAATCCTGCTGGTAATGCTAAAGCACTCAAATCTGCCAAGTTGGTAAAGTTAGTGTAGGTTCCTAAATGAGCGTTATATTCAATCGGATTTTGTTCAAGCTGCTCAATGGTATAAATTGTAGGTGCGGTTGGAACAATTAAGGCATCAAAGTCAGCCAATCTTTGTTGGATTTTTCGAACTAAATCTTGTTTTAAATATTCTGCATTGTAGGCATCCACCGCTGAATATTTTTCGCCGTTTTTAATAATTTCTAATACCGTTGGATCAAATGCATCAGGATTGGTTTTCAGTAAATATTCAACGGCTGCGGTACGTTCTGCCACCCATGAACCTTGATATAGTTGCACCGCGAGTTGCTCAAAGTCTGAAAAATCAATTTTAGTGATCTCAGCATTTAATGACTCAAGCAATTGGACTGTTTGCTGAAATGCTTTTTCAGCCTGTTCATCACCAAAGAAATTTAGTTTTTCTGGAATGGCAAATTTTAATTTGCTAGAGAAATACGCTGGAACATTCTTTGGATGCTTACGTGAATAACTATCCAATGGATCATAGGCTTCTAAAACATTTGCAACCAAGTCTGCATCTGCAACGGTTAAAGCAAAAATCGAAATACAATCTAGACTTTTACATGCAGGCAATAAACCACGATTTGAAAACCGCCCTTTGGTTGGTTTTAGCCCAACAATATTGTTAAATGCCGCTGGTACGCGTCCGGAACCTGCAGTATCTGTGCCTAATGCAAATGGGACAAATCCACGAGCAACTACACTTGCTGAACCAGAACTTGAGCCACCACTGACATATTTAGAGTTAAATGTATTTGCAACAGCACCATATGGAGAGCGAGTTCCTACTAAACCTGTTGCAAACTGATCAAGATTAGTTTTACCAACTACGATTGCACCCGCTTGCTTCAACAAACGCACTGTTTCGGCATCTTGTACTGCAATTGTATTTAATGCCTTACAAGCTGCGGTAGTTACAAACCCTGCAACATCAATATTATCTTTAACTGCAAACGGAACGCCGTAGAGTGGAAATTGTTTTGCTAAACTCTCAGCTTCTTTAGTTAATTCATTGAGAAATTGAATTTGCTGTTCAATCTGTTCTACGGTCGCAATTGAAATCCACGCATTATCTTGAGGATCAATTGATGCAACTAAATCTTTTAAAGTATCAAGTTGGATTTCATTTTTTGAATAAGCTGTTTGCCACTCTGAAATTGTCCAACCTAAAGTTTTTATCTCATGCATTTTATGAATCCCATCTTGTATACAAGTTTGGATAAATAAATGCAGAAAGTGTGCCAGTTTATTTTTTACATAAAATTCAATTAATTACATTATTCGCCATGAAATTTTAAACTTGTAGATTAACTAATGGTGCTAAAAAGGCTTTGTTTTAATGCACGTGCGCCACAATTCAGCAAGATGCTATTTTATTTAAGAGCTTAAGCTTAGTTTTAGAGCAGAGTTTTTCTTGAATTTTGCAATTTGAGAAATTGAAGCTATGAGTTTGATCATTGTCAGCAATTAGCTTTGAGCAGAACAAAAATCCTGATCGTTAGAGCATCTATATTAGGTTTTTTTGAAATTTTGAGAGGCTTCATTATGTAGCATTGATGATGCAAAAGCTGAATAGCCACCAAAATTCTAGACACACATAACCATCTTTTGATTGGCCTTTTCATAATCTAATGGAGAACGCTGACCATTGGAACCATGTCTGCGTTTTGAATTATAGAACATCTCAATATATTC
>Ga0247720_100643_pt1 | contig 10586 bp, 10 predicted proteins | sample MSEWel2015_12_15_FD_189078 | JGI IMG/M metagenome (GOLD analysis project Ga0247720, IMG submission 189078) | Subsurface sediment microbial communities from gas well in West Virginia, United States - MSEEL Well Study Marcellus 3H_2015_12_15 | ecosystem: Environmental > Terrestrial > Deep...
ATTTCATACATTCATTGCCGGAGTTTATCATTCCACCTATAAATTCGAAGGTAAGTAGAAGAGACACCAGTTGGAGGCTTAATATACTTGAGTCTTTGACAGATGGAGATTTAAACATAACTGACTATATACCCAAACACAACATACCTTTAGAAAAAGCAATACAAAAAGCGAAAGAATTTCACGAAAAGTGGGTGGAAAGGTTTGGACATTCTTCTATTGCTGAGCAGCATTTAATGCACCTGTGTGTGGAAGATGTGTCGAGGCTTTTGTCAGGGGATATTGAGCTTATGAACAGAAGACCTGCTTTTATAGAGTGGAGTCAGAGGTATCAAAAGCCTACAAGAGATAAAGTAGTGATACCACAAGAATTAGAAGAAAAGCCCGATTTGAAAAAAAAGTTTTTAAAAGTCTGGAACAACTCCTATGATGCTTATGAAAAACTTGTAGAAGTTTTGACGGAATATTTAGCTAGGGCAGAAGAGAAAAAAGAGGGAGAAAGTGAAGAAAGATTTTACAATAGGATTAGTAAGATTGCCTTTGAAGATGCGAGATATGCCCTTCTTTTAGCTACTAAGACAAGTTTTGCAGTGGCTTTAAATGCCCTAGATTTACAGGATATAGTGCGAAAACTTTTTGTACATCCTACTAAAGAGGCGAAGTTATTAGCTGAAAGAATAGTCGAACAAGGGGAAAAAATTGCACCGAGTATGTTAAGACATACAGCTCCTACTGTTTATCAATTAAAAGTTCACGATAGATTAAAGAATTTAGCGAGTGTTGTAAAGGAAGATGAGCTTTCAGATTCAAATGAGGATGTTATTTTAATAGATTATACAGGGAAAGATAGCGAATATTCTCCTGTAGATATTGTAATTATGCATATTTTGTTTACATATTCAGGTAAAAATTTTGAAGCAGTGAGAAAAACAGTGAAGAATATGTCCGAAGAGGAGAAAAGTAAAATCTTGCAGCAGGCAGTTGAAGATATAGGGGAATTTGACCATTTAATGGAGGCATTTAAATCGGTTAGATTTAAATTTCAACTGAAGATAAGTGAAGCTAATTGGCATCAGCTTTTAAGGCATAGAACTATTGTCTTTGATTGCGGTGAACCGACAATTGAAAATGGCTTTGTTATTCCTCCTAATATTGAAAAAGCGAATGCTTCTGAAATTTTAATAGAAGCAATAAAGGCTTCAGAGGAATTATTTATAGAATTAAAAGAAAAATTGCCTGAAGTAAGTCCTTACGTGGTAACAAATGCACACAAACGCTTGGTTCTTATGAATGCGGATTTATGGGCTTTTGATCATTTTGCAAATTTGAGATGCACTAATGAAGCTCAGTGGGATATACGGAATGTTTCTTTTAAGATGCTTGATTTGATTAAGGAAGTAGCGCCCCAGTTGACAACCTTTATGGCAAGGCGAAAAAAAGCTTAAAAGATGGAGATGAAATCATGAAAACCAGTTTTAAAGAAATAAGTTTGCCAAAGCTTAATAATTTGACACCATCACTGGAATCTACTGCCCTTAAATTAATGGAAGAAGCAGGAGAATTAGCACAAGCTATAGGAAAATTTAGAGGTTTAAACGGAGAAAATGTCACTTTAAGCGAAAAAGAGATAATGGAAAAAATTTCAGAAGAACTTTTAGATGTTGCTCAAGTGGCAGTTTCAATGATGTTTGTATTAGAGGAAAAGTATAATATAAATATTGAAGAAAAACTTAAAGAACATATCGAAAAATTAAAAAGGAAAGGGTATATAAAATAAAAAATATGCAGAAAAACTCTGCATATTTTTTGTTTTTGTGCACATATTAAAATTGAAATCTAAGAAGGGAGGATAAATATGCAACTTTCAACCAAAGAGTTACTTTATTTGGATGATATTTTATCATTACAGCAAAATATGACAAAAACTTTAAACGATTATGCTTCAAGATGTCAAGACCCACAGCTTAAAGCTTTATGCCAAAATCTTGCGGATAGATGTCAAAACAATTTCAATTCTCTGCTAAAACATTTAAGTTAGAAGGAGTGTTAAAATATGTATGGAAATACGCAAATTAGTGACAAGGATATTATGATGAATGTACTGGGCAGTTATAAATTGGCAATAGAAATGTTCAGTCATGCAGCAGTTGAGTCTGCAAATGAAAGCATAAGAAGAGAATATATCAATCTTTTAAATTCTACTTTAGAAGACCAAAGGACAGTTTGGAATGCTGTAAATCAAAGAGGATGGTATCCTGTCAAACCGGCTCCACCTCAGGATATACAAGAGGCAAGGAATAAATTTAGACAACCAGTTGGGATGATGTAAATATAAAAAGTTTGTGATATAATAATGGAAGTAGTGTTTTTACTACTTCCATTATTATATTTTATTTTCAAAGGAGGAGTGATTTTATTATGTACGATCTAATTATTTTAGGAGGAGGTCCTGCGGGACTTACTGCTGGATTGTATGCTGCAAGGTCAAGGCTTAAAACGGTACTTATTGAAAAAACTTATCTGGGAGGGCAAATAGTAAATACTTATCAGTTAGAAAATTACCCAGGTTATGAAGAGATAAGTGGTGCTGACCTTATTGCCAAGATGGAGGCACAGGTGAGAAAACACGGCCTTGAGATTGTTAATGAAGATGTTGAGAGTCTAGATATTACAGGAGATGTAAAGAAAGTTAAGACTTCTAATAAAACTTATGAAGCAAAAGCTATTATTTTAGCGATGGGCGCTACACCTAAAAAGTTAGGTGTTCCAAATGAGGATAGATTTATAGGGGCAGGTATCTCCTTCTGTGCTACCTGTGACGGAGCTTTTTACAGAGATGCCACAGTGGCAGTTATAGGCGGAGGAAATACAGCAGTAGAAGACGCGTTATACCTTACTAAATTTGCAAAAAAAGTCTATATAATTCATAGAAGAAATGAACTTAGAGCTACAAAGATTGAACAGGAAAAAGCCTTCGCAAATGAAAAAATTGAGTTTATTTGGGATACTGTAGTAGTTGATGTAGAAGGAGAGTATGGAGTAGAAAGACTCAAACTTAAAAATGTTAAAACAGGAGAAGAAAGCACACTAAACGTAGATGGTGTCTTTGTAGCTATTGGATATGCTCCTAATACAGAATTGGTGAAAGGCATAGTAGACCTTGATGAATATGGATATATCATGACAGATGATGATATGAGGACAAATATACCTGGAGTTTTTGCAGCTGGAGACATAAGGCATAAATCTTTAAGACAAGTTATAACGGCTGCTGGAGATGGCGCAACAGCGGCTTATGTAGCAGAAAAATATATAGACAGCCTAAAAAAATAGTCAGGATTTTTCCTGACTATTTTTCACTTTATTCTTCTTGCTCTTGTTCTTGTTCTGCATTTATTTCTTGTACTTCTTGGTTATAGACTATTTCTTGTGAAGATGTAGGAATTATAATTCTCTGACCGGGATAAATCAAATTAGGGTCTTTAATATCTGGATTTGCCTTTAATATAGCGTCTATTGTTGTATTGAAAGTTTTTGCTATATTCCATAAAGTGTCACCAGGTTTTACTATATAAACTTTTCCTGGTGGTGTAGGGGTAGTAACAGGAGGAGTTCCAAACAAGAGTGCATTCCATGTCACATTATCGACAATTCCTGTTACTGGAAGTCCTCTGCTTTGCTGATACGCTTTTACGGCTTCTTCTGTTTTTCTTCCAAAGATACCATCAATAGGACCAGGGTCAAAGCCCAAAGATTTTAGTCTTGCTTGGAGATTTACTACAAAGGGTCCTTTATCTCCAATCTTTAGTGTGGGATATTCAATGGGTGGCGATGTGGGACAAGGAATTATTAATGTTTGCCCAGGGTATATCATATTTGGATTTATTAAATAGTTTGCTTTAATTAGCTCCTCCAATGATACTCCAAATTTTTGTGCTATAGTCCATAAAGTATCTCCTGGCTGTACTGTGTAATAAGTTGGACAAGGCTTTTGTGCGGGAGGTGGTGAAGGTAGTGGTGGTTGTGGTGCGATTATTTTTGCTCCAGGGATGAATAGCTTTTGACCCGGATATATTGTATAAGGGTATGTGAGATTATTTGTATAAATGATAGCTTCATAAGGAACATTAAATTTTTGAGCAATAAGATATAGAGTATCTCCAGGTTGGACAGTATAATAACTTCCTTGTACTGGAATGACAAGCCTTTGTCCAGGATATATTAAAGATGGATTTATAATGTTGTTTCTTGTGATTATAGCGTCAACTGAGGTGTTAAATTTTTTAGCAATTGAAAATATCGTGTCTCCTGGTTGTACTACGTATGTGAATTCTAAAGTGACCATATTTTTACCCCCTTCCTTTAATCATAATATGTGGATTTTATTATTAAGTGACATATAAACTTTTTTAGATGAATAATTTTTACTAAAAGATAAGGGGATGGGGACATGGTATTTAAAAGGTGGATGATGTTTTTACTAATTGTAAGTTTAATAGTAGGGTTATATAGTTTTAAAAAAGGGTATTATATAGCTGCTTTTAAAACTGTTCCAATAATGAATAAAGTTATTGTCATAGATGCGGGACATGGAGGACCGGACCCTGGGAAACCTGGAAAATATGGAAAAGATGAGGATGAGTTAAATCTTGAGATTGCTCAAAAATTAAGAGAACTTATTGAAGAAAGTGGTGGGATTGTAGTGATGACAAGGGAAGACGACACTTTGTCAGATAGCTCTCTTTCAAAGGATTTAAAAAATAGAGTGGTAAAAGCAAATGAAGTAATAGCAGATGTTTTAATTAGTATTCATTTAAATAGCTTTAGTCAATCTAAATACAAAGGGGCACAGGTATTTTATCAAAACAATTCTGAAAAAGGTAAACTATTAGCAGAACTTATTCAACAAGAGTTAAGAAATACGTTAGATCCGAATAACGACAGGATGGCTAAAAGTTCTAATAGTTATTACCTTTTGCGAAACGCTAAAATGCCGGCAGTTATTGTGGAATGTGGCTTTATGTCAAATCCTGAAGAAGAAAAACTTTTAAATGACGAAAATTATCAATATAAAATTGCTTGGGCAATATATAAAGGTTTAATACATTATTTTCAAAAAGTTTCAGAATAGAAAAATTTTTCACTTCATGTCTTGTTATGAAGTGATTTTTTTTGTATACTAAAGGAAAAAGGAAAATTTACGAAGGGAGATAATATGGGGATAAAAACAGTACTTTTCGATTTAGATGGAACGATTATTGATACCAATGAACTTATTATTGAGTCTTTTAAATACACAATAGAACGGCATTTAGGATATACCGTAAAACCGGAAGACGTTACTCCTTACTTTGGAGAACCCCTTCCAATAACTTTAAAAAGATTTAGCCAAGATAAATGGGAATTAATGCTGGATACTTATAGACAATACAATGAGTTTAATCATGATAAATATACCAAAATAAGAAAAGATGTAAAAGAAGCCCTTGAATTTATGCATAAAAAAGGTATAAAAATGGGTATAGTTACATCTAAAAGGAGAGAATTGGCTATAAGGGGATTAAGGCTTTTTGACTTGGAAAAGTATTTTAAGGTAATTGTAGCATTAGAAGACACTGAAAAACATAAGCCAAATCCGGAGCCAATTTTAAAAGCTTTGGAACTACTCAATGCTAATAAAGAAGAGACTTTAATGGTGGGAGACAGTCCTTATGACATATTATGTGCTTCTAATGCTGGAGTAAAAAGTGTGGCTGTTAAATGGACAATCTTGCCCTTTAATCTCTTAGAGGAAGCAAAACCGGATTATGTCATAAATGATATGTTAGAAATTCTAAAAATAATTTGAATATATGGTGGGGTAAAAATGGATAATATTGCTGTAGAAAAAATTATAGAGAATATAGAAAGAGTAATAATAGGGAAGAGAAAAGTTATTGAACTTGTGGTAATAGCTTTATTGGCTGAAGGTCACGTCCTAATTGAGGATGTTCCTGGTGTAGGAAAGACTTCTTTAGTTAAGGCTTTAGCTAAATCAGTAAATCTTAAATTTAAACGAATACAATTCACACCGGACCTTTTGCCTTCAGATGTTATAGGCATAACTATTTACAATCAATTAAAGAATGACTTTGAATTTAAAGCAGGTCCTATAATGAGTCAGATAGTTTTAGCTGATGAAATCAACAGAACTTCTCCTAAGACTCAATCTAGCCTCTTAGAGGCAATGGAAGAAAGACAAATAACTGTTGATGGGGTTACTTATTCTTTACCTAAGCCTTTTATGGTATTGGCTACCCAAAATCCAATTGAATATGAAGGGACTTTTAGATTGCCAGAAGCTCAATTGGACAGATTTATGATAAAAATAGAGATAGGTTATCCCGATGAATATCAGGAAATGATGATTTTAAAAAATTTCGAGAGAGAGGACCCTTTAGAGTCTCTTTCTCCAGTAGCCGATGCTGAAGACATAAAGGAAATGCAAGTGAAGGTAAAGTCTGTCTATGTAGATGATCTAGTCAGAAATTATATTGTCACATTAGTTGCTAATACCAGAAAAAGCAAAGCAATAAGGTTAGGTGCAAGTCCAAGAGCTACTGTAAATTTAATGAGAGCTGCTCAGGCAAAGGCCTTTTGCGAAGGAAGAAATTATGTTTTACCAGATGATGTAAAAGAATTAGCGGTACCTGTGTTATCTCATAGAATCATTTTAAAAAATGAAGAAAGATTTGAAGGATTGGACGAGAAAATGTTTATTAAAAATATTGTAGATACCACAAAGGTGCCGGTGATAAAAAGATATGCATAATAAAATTTTTCTTTTATTGCTCCTAATAGTTTCTTTTGCCTTTGCCATTTTTAGCGGCGGGAAAATACTTTATTTGCTTGTCTATGAATTTGCATTTTTTATCCTTTTGAATTACCTGTATATAAGGCATATAAAGAATTCTATATATATCCATGTTATATCTCATAAAAATGAAATCACTGTTGGAGAAGAGATAGCCTATGAAATAACTTTGATAAACAATAGTTTTCTTCCTGTTTTTAATCTTAAAATTATTGACTATTCTCCTCTAAATGCTAAATTTAAATCAGAAGAATGGTATCTTATGCCTTTTAAAAATAAAAAGGTACAAAAAAAAATTGTGATTTCAAAAAGAGGAATATATTTTCTTGGACCTTTTGAAGTAGAAATAAAAGATCCTTTTGGAATTTTTAATGTAGTAAAAAAATATGATTTTAAATTAAAATTTGTAGTGCTACCAAGGATTCATAATATAAATGTGGAATTGAAGGCAAGACAACAATTAGGAAATATAGAGGCGGAAAATAAAGCTTTTGAAGATTATACTAATATATCGCAATTAAGAAAGTACAATTATGGTGACAGCATTAAAAGGATTCATTGGAAGGTGTCAGCAAAGAAAAGAGAACTCTACGTGAAAGAATTTCAAGTATCCGCGATGAGTGAAGTTTATATTTTGTGGGATTTAGATAAAAACCATTTTGCTATGGATACCCAAGGAATAATAGATGAAAATTGTGCTGAATGCATGTTATCTATAGCGAAATTTTGCCTTTTACATAGTATTCCTGTAAGTGTTATAGATTACAATACTGGTAAGGTTCATATAAAAGGAAGAACGATTAAAGATTTTAAAAATTTTATTGAGGCTTCTTTAAGGAATTTTCCAGTTTACGAAAAAAGTCTAGAGGACTTTTTGAGATTATATAAAAGTATTCCCTATGATGTGACTCTTATTTTAATAACTCCTTATTTGAATAATGTAATTTTAGGAGAATTAGCGGATTTAAGAAGCAGTAATAGAGAATTAATAATCTATTATGTTAATGACCCAAAAGAAATTGAAGATAAAATTAGCAAATTAGATATCGAAGTTGTTTTCTGGGGGAAGAAAGATGTCAAAAGAGCTAAAAAAGAGTTTGCATGAACACATTATGACAATTGCCCTATCTCTTGTGGTTATATTATCTGCTGTTAGCGGCTTTAGATTCTCATATCCTTTCTATTATCTTTTACTATTAGATATAGTATTAGTGATATTTTTTGCTTTTTTGCTCAAAAGGCCACAATTGATAATATTTTTGCTTACAAGCCTTTTACTTATAGATGTCATAGTTTTTATCAAATATCGCAGCTTATTAGTGAGTATTGTATCTTATATTGATGGTTTTATAAAATGGGCGGATATTTATATGAATTATACAATTTCGCCTCCAGGCTTTGACCTTTTAACAGAAAAATATAGATTTTTTATGATTATAATGACCGTTGTTATAGTAACACTGATTATTACGTTATTAAATATTATCATAAGGAGTTGGTTTTTAACTTTATTTTCAGGAATATTGTTTTTTGTTGTGCAGTGGTATAATTATGTAGATGCTGCTTACCTCTATATGACAGTTTATATTACGCTTTGTTTTATAGATATTGGAATAAAGAACTATTTTAAAAAAGGCAGTGCCAAAGCACCTATTGCAGTTTTTTTGATTGTTGTAATCTTTCTATCTTCTATTACCTCTATCAGTGCTCAATTGATGCCGAAAAACTTTAAACCCGTTAAGTGGGAAACATTGAATAATTGGTTTTATGATACTTTCCCTTTTACTAGAGATTGGAGAAATGGCGAAGGAACTAATGATGATTGGTTTGGGGAAACGGTTTTTACTACTTTTGCCAATGAATTAGGCGGAAATGTGAAACCGAATAATTTTTTAATAATGGAAGTAGAAGCCGATGAAAGTACTTACCTTAGGGGAATGGTCTATGATACTTATACTTATTCCTCAAAAAGTCCTTTAATTTATGATAATTTTTCTAATAGATGGGAAAATTCCAGACAACAGTATATGTATGTAGAAAGCAGCGATAAAATTCCGCCAACTTTCAGTAATAATGTAAATTTTGAAGTAAAAACTATCACAGTAATTCCACTAAAAATTAAGTCAGATATTCTTTTTTCCCCTTGGCAACCTCATAAACTAAGCTATGATTTTTATTATGAAGTTGATAATTTAAACTTAAGAGCAAAAACCTCTCATGGTACTGGAGAGCCTTATGTTGTCACTTATTTAAAGCCACAAATTGATTTAAATTCACTGAGGCAAAAAGGTAACGAGACTTTAAAAGGCGAAGAAAGAATAAGATATTTGTCTTATCCAGCTACTCTTCTACCAGAAAGAGTGAAAGATTTAGCTTATTCTATCACAAAAGACAAAAAAACTCTTTATGATAAGGTAAAAGCAGTGGAAGAATATTTAAGGCAATACCCTTATTCTTTAGATGTTCCTCCTACTCCTTCGGATAGAGATTTTGTTGACTATTTTTTATTCGATCTAAAAAAAGGATATTGCTCTTATTATGCGACGGCAATGGTGATTATGCTCAGGACGATTGGAATTCCTGCACGATATGTAGTGGGATTTAGAATGCCATCAGCACCTAGTAGTGATGGCAAATACAGGATTACCGCTGCCAATGCTCACGCGTGGGTAGAGGTATATTTTGATGACTACGGTTGGATTACTTTTGAACCAACACCTAATTATCCCTCATTAGAATTTCCAATGTTCCTTTCCAATAATAATCACTTAAATTTAGAAAATGATATGGAATTACAACCAGATAACGAAAATAAAGATTCTCATAGTCCAGTTGATAAACTGCAACAAAGTGATAATACTAAGACAACTTCTCAGGAAATTGCTTCTTCTAATGATAATAAATTTAATATTTTGCCTTTTGGTTTAATATTGATAGTGACTTTAGTGACAATAACTTCTTTATATTGGTGGGATCGGAAGAAAAAAATTAATAATTTGGACAATAAGTTTTTGGTGATATATTATTATGAAAAAATTGTAAAGTATTTAGCTAAAAAAGGCTTGAAAAAGTTAGATACAGAAACTCCTTTAGAATATCAAAAAAAAGTGTTGGGAAATGGGTATATAGGTTTCAGTGAAGTTACGCGGATATACAATGAAACAGTTTATGGAGGTAAAACACCTTCTCAAGAAGAGGTAGGTTATCTAAAAGAATTTATAAAAGAGTTAAAGAAAAAGAGACAGTTAAATCTAAAAAGAATATAAGGTTTATTAATAAATTTGACATAGGTTAGAGAACTAACATATAATAATATTTGGAAGGGAAGTATGCACCTGAAAGGGGTTTATTAAAATGATTTTAAGTTACAAGCCTGGTGCGAAGAGCAGAATCATGGTGTGCGTAACCCCACAAAAAAGTTGCCGCAGGCTTGTGGAAAGAGGTGCTGAAAGAGCAAAAGAAACTAATGGTGAATTTTGTGTTGTATACGTTAACAAAAACAACGACATCTCAAATGATTTAAAGCAAAACAGAGTATTGCTGGAGCTCTTTGATTTAGCACAAAAAATGGGTGGCACAGTTTCTATTTTGGTGGGCAAAAAAATCTCAAAAACGCTGGCGGAATTTGCAAAAGAAAACGATATAACTGAGATAATAGTAGGCAAGTCTTTAAGGTCTGCTCTAGATGTTATACTTCACGGAGATGTGATAAATCCTTTAAAGAAGGAAGTAG
>Ga0247720_100648_pt1 | contig 10522 bp, 4 predicted proteins | sample MSEWel2015_12_15_FD_189078 | JGI IMG/M metagenome (GOLD analysis project Ga0247720, IMG submission 189078) | Subsurface sediment microbial communities from gas well in West Virginia, United States - MSEEL Well Study Marcellus 3H_2015_12_15 | ecosystem: Environmental > Terrestrial > Deep subsurface...
TTTTCTTTTTTTAAAGGCACATGGGTGATTGTTTTTATGTTTGCAATATTGATGATTGCTGTTATAGTGCCGATTGTGTATTCTTACATGATTTTTAAAAATAAAGAAAAGTAGAGGATGGATGAGGTTAGATTGGCTTTTTATGATATAGTTATGATTATAATATGACTCGGACACTTGCCCGAGAAAATGGGGATAATAGAATTTTTATAGGGATAGGTGTGATAGGCTGTGTTAATACAATGTACAAAAAAGTTGTTGGATGTGATAGAGAGAAAACCCGTTTCATATGAAGAAGAAAATTTGTTATTTTGTTGGCATGCGAATTTGATTACCTTAAATCGAAGGAAAACGATAGTCCTTGTAAATGACAAAAACAGGTATGTGGTTGTTTTATATGGACTTAAAGCAAAGGACTTTAAAAGGCTTGATGAGGCTATTTTAAATGCTATTCGCCTGACGTTATTGGATGAATGTATTGATGAAGAAATTGTGGAAGAGTATGTAAGACAATCGGAAGAAATTTTATATGGTAAAACAAAAAATAGTAGTTATGTAGGGAAAATGAATGCGGCTTGTAATGTGGTGTACTTATATGAAGATTTGCTTTTGGATAATACAGTTTATCAAACTTTTGTAAGCAAAGTGGCAAGCCGTTATTGGGTAGGCAAACAGGAAGAAGGATATATATCTCCAAGTAAAGAAATGTTTAAAGATTTAGAGGCTTTTGCAGGTAGACCCATTTTTAAATGCAGGGCAGTAGAGTTAAAAGTGACACTTGAGATGGAAAATCATAATATTTGGCGTAGGCTCATTGTCCCTTTAAATAGTACATTTACACAGCTTCACAAGGTACTTCAGGCTGCTTTTGGCTGGCTAGATTATCATCTTCACGAATTTTTCATTTACGGGGATGAGATGCAGGATATCTCATTTATTAATCATCCTTCTTACAATAAAGCAGGGTATAAGCCAGTTATAAATTTGGTCAGCGATGAAGAAGCTTTTGATTACCCAAACGATGATGGTATAGAAATGAGATTTGAAAAGGGAATAAAGTTATCAGAATATATTCCGAAGTACAAAAGGTTGTTATATGTTTATGACTTTGGAGATAATTGGCGGCATTATATTGAAGTCGAGAAGGTAATAGATGATTATGATAAAAATTATGCTATTTGCGTTGATGGGGAAGGAAATGCCCCACCAGAAGATGTAGGTGGTAAGTTTGGCTATGATAAATTTTTGGAGATAATTTCTGATAAAAATAATCCAGAATATGAGGGTACGCTGGTTTGGGGCGAGTATCAAGGATATAAGGATTTTAATATTAGCGAAGTAAACAAAAATATTAAATTTGTGTATGATTCTTTTTTACTATGAAAGGTTTAATGTTATTACTAACTCTATGATAGTAATGAACTATCAAAGCTCTATAGAAAAAGTGTGCCAGAAAAGAATCACTTCAATAGTTGAATACATCTTTTAAGTCTATTACAATGTCTTCAAAGATAGAAACTTTGATTTTATCTTCTTCAGTGTATATGTTTGGCCTGCCGTATCTACCATTTTCCTGAAGCAGGAATACTGTTACCAATTTTATTTCTGGTTCTACTATCCAGTATTCTCTTACTCCATGTTTTTCGTATAAATTAAATTTTTCTACTTTATCTGTTCTTGCAGTGGAAGGAGAAGTTATTTCAACAATCAGAGCAGGAGCACCTTTGCACCCTTCATCATCTAATTTTGATTTATCGCATACTACTATAATGTCAGGTTCTACAACAGTTTTTATTTCTTTATCGCTTTTTTCATTACCTGATGGTAATCTTACTCCAAGACGAAAATAAACTTCACATTTTTTATTTTTTAGGTAATTAGAAAATTGATAGACTATTGCTCCAGAAATTTCTTGATGTATTCTTGGTGGAAGGGTGTGTAAATAAACTTGCCCGTCAATTATTTCTATTCTCTGTTCATCTGGACAGTTTAAATAATCCTCATATGTATAAACTTTTTTTCTTTCTGGCAAAGACATAATTGACACTCCTTGTAATTTTTTAAGCAACTCAGTTTTTTGTTTTAATAGATAGATTTTTTTGATTTTATTATATTATACGCCTGTTCTATAAGCAATAAAATATATTTTGTTTTCTGGTCTATAAAGAACAATATTTTAAAATAGGGGTACTGATTTTGTCGAAATATAACGAAATTTTCTTAACATTTTGATTGGATTTTAGTTTATAAAGTGGTAAAATTAAATTAAAATAAGAAGATTTTGATAGGTTATGTTTTTAAGTGAGGGAGAGAGGATGGGGGTAAAAGATTGTAATTATTTGGAGGAATGTGATAGATATTTTGAAGATGTACTCAGCTTATCAAAAAATAGGGGAGTTTTAGGTTATATTGAACTAGATGTAGATGAGATTGAACATATGGCCGGGCTAATTTCTAAAGAATTGGTAAAACCTGATTTTAATATTTCTGAGTCACTTACTATATCGGTTTTTCTTGTATGGATAGGTATTTTATACTATCAGGAAGGAAATTTTTGGATGCCAGTGTATAAAATATTACGATTGCCTTCACAACAACCATTGTGGCAAAGACGATTGGGAGAAATTTTTTTAAAAACAGTTAAGAAATATGGACTGATAGAATTTAAAGATGAACTACGTTATATTATGCCAATTTTAGCCCATGGGTGTGTTCCTAATTTTTATCTTAATGACTACTTTTTAAATGTCATTTTTAGAATGTATAAAGAGAGGCAGGAGTTAGAATTATCCATAGCTTTGGATGAGGTAAAACACATAGTATCTACCTGGAGGAAAGAATATCAATTGTATGCGGCAAGAGAAAATAAGTTGAGAGAATTAGATAAAAAAGAGAAAGAGTTGCAAGTTGCCTTTGAAGTATTAAGAAATAAAGATAAATTGATAGAACTTAGGGAATTGCTAAAAGATCTTAAAAGAAGCCCAGAGCTAAAAGTGCTTTTATCTAAGCCGAAGGGCTGGCTGGAGGAAGCAAGGGAGGAGAGGGAAAAATTAAATACACAATTAAATGAGATTCGCAACCTCTTGGAGAAAAAAGAAATTTTCGAAAAAGAATATAAAGAAATAGAAGATCGAATAAAAGAACTTGCTTATTCTTTTTTAAGTTATTGGAATAATGATTTAGCAGAAGTTATATTAGAGCTTCCTATTGACGAGATTGAAAACAATTTAACAACCTACTGGAATTTTAAAAGAAGGTATAGAGGTTTATTTGGAGTATTAATGAGACTTTTTATGCCAGATAAATATTATAGGATGTTAAATTGTGGGAGCAGGTTAAAGGATGAGTTAAAAAAATTGCCATTGAAAGAGAATTTACTGGAAAATTATTCTTCTGAAACAATAAGGCACATAAGAGAATTACAGGAATTATTACATAGATACAAAGATTTAGTAAAAGAGGCTGGGGAAGAGGCTGCGGTAACTACCTATCTAGATGTTTCTAAGGGAGTTTTGGAAGATGTGGAGAGAAGGTTAACTGAAATTGAGAAGGAGATCAATTTATATGAACAGAATTTGAAAATAGTAGGAAAAGGTGATGTGGAGGAAGGATTAAAAGTATTAGAAGAACAAAGAGCATTGCGCTTAGAAATAAAAAAAGTTAAAAAGGACGTTACAAGCAAATATTCTTTAGAAACTTTATGGAATAATTTTGAATTAATTTGGAAGTATTCAGATAAGGAAGAAGTAAAAAATCTGCTTAGTGAAGTGCAGAACAAAAAGAAAAAATATGCCGATGTTCTTGAAGAATTGAGTAATCCTCTGTATTTTTTGAATGAATCTACCCGCCTTTTTATATTCCAAGGAGGGGAGGTTGCTGAAGATTTTATTTTTCAATCTTTAATATTTCTAGAGATGTTAGACCGTGGAGAGGAAAAAGATGTTCTTTTGCCTAAAAGGATTAAAAATGAAATGAAAAAATGGTGGGAAGAAGAAGGAAAAGAAAAGTTGACTGTAGAACGAGAAAAAAACAGGAGAGCAAAGGATGAGAATGATTTAATTTTGCGTAAACCTCTTATAAAACTTGATACTGTTGAAAGAGTTATAAAAGTGGAACTGCCAAAACAAGTATTGAGCAATGGGTACCCTTTAGTATTCAGAATTAAAGAAGATGATATAGAAGTTAAGGATATAAAAGTAGCGATTAAAAAGTTGGGTAATGAATATCATACGGAAGCAATCTCAGAAGTTTTGGAAAAGCCAAGAGAATTTTATCATTTTGAGCTTAGACAGGAAGATAAAGTAGTCGAATGGAATATAACGGGAATTTGTCTTAATAAGTGTTTGCTTTTTTCAGTTGAAAAGAAGTTGCTAGAAAGTTCATATCTTCCGGAAGAGGGAGTTTACATAGTTACCCATTATGGAAGCAAGGTCAGTCCTTCTTTAGCAGTAAGAGAAAGGGGAAGGCTAATAGGTGAATGGTCTGATTATGAATATATTTATGTTGATTTGAGCGATATTGAGATGTTTTCCGTAGAAGTAGAAGGGAAGGAGTTTGTTTTTAAAAAGCCATCTGGTTTACGGCCTCAGTTAATTGGTGGAGATATACTCGAAGGAGTAAATGTGCTGGGTAAATTTGTTTATAATGGGAAATTACCGCACTTGGTTTTACCACTGAATTCAGTAGGAGATATAGAGTTTTATGGTATAAAAGTAGAAGTTTCAGAAAAGAGCATTTTTAAGCCTTTAAAGGAAATTAGTAACGTTATAAAAGGAGAGAATATTGCAATTATTCCTTTAGATCTGCTTGCTTCAGAACTTTACGGGATGTATAAAGTGGCATTAGTTTATAAACAGGATATTATCTGGAGTAAAGAATTTGCACTTGTGCCAGATTTACAATTAGAGTTTGATAGGTATTTGTATCCGCCTGTTGAGAAATGGGAAAGAAGGTTTGGGGAAATTATATTAACCTCAAAATACGAATTTGAGGTTAGAGGAAATAAAGTTACCGAGAGTAATTTTCGTAAAAATATTATAAAATTTGATGCAAAATATGACAGTATTGAAATTGAGTTGACATATTTTTTAGAAGAAAGAGAGTTTGATATCAAACTTACAATAGCTATTCCCAAAATTTACTGGCGACTCAGGGATCAAGGAGATTGGCTGAGCGAGATAGAAGAGATTTGGTATGAAGATATAGGAGAACTGGAGGTTAAATTGCCTTACTTTTTACAGGGGATAGGAGCTAAACTTGTATTATCTTCAACTGGGACAGCTATTATGCCCAAAAAAGCAAAAGATACTATCATATTTAGTTTGAAACAGCTGAGTGATATTATCTATGATATCAGAGAAAAAGGTAAAAAAACAGTTTGGGATTTGATTTTATTCTTTGAGAATCACGATATACCATCATTTTTGTTGACAAGAATAAGAGTTCACTGGGAAGTCGTAAATGTTAGAATAAACCAAAAAAGAGAAAATGATAAAAGAAGGGTATTTGTTCAATGGGAAGATTTGGGTAAAGTCTCTGGTAGGATTGTAAGATTATGGTATCTGGGCGATGAAGTGACAGGGAGAATTGAGAGGAAGGTTTCTGATGGTGAAAATGAAGTAGAATTTATTGAGGATTTAGAAAGATTGCCGTTAGGGAAATATAGATTGGAATTTAATATTGAAGATCCATGGTTTGATAAAGAAATTTCTTTGCCAAAAGAGAGGGAGAGAAATTGCATTGATATTATGATTGGAGATAAAGAAGAGATTATTGAAGTACTGCAACAAAAAGGATTGGATATCATTGGGTTTGAAGTGGATGGTGATAAAGTATTGCTTGAAAGAAATTACTGGATACAGGATATTAAGGTATATACAAATTTTGTAGAAGGGATAGAATTTGAAGGTCATGTATGCACTTTTGATAACGATGGTGAAATCATTGAGCTGGAGTATAATCCTTGCAAATTTTACTTCGGAATGAATCCGGATTATTTTAATAAATTGCCTTATTTGATAGATAAAGACAATGATGGTTTTACATATTGCAGAAGATGCAAGGTTATTTTTTCTGAAACTGAGGGGCATAGAGAATGTGGCAAAGAAGTTATACTGCCAGAGTATATACTTGTTCGAATAAGGAGATGGAAAAATGACGAGGTTAGATCCGATTAAGACTACAAATGCTGTTGTTAATAGATATTTGGACTATCTTGCTACTACTTTTTCTTTTAATGATGATAACTTAAAGGAACAGTTTAAAAAAGAGCTTGAAGAATTTGAAGGATTCGTAAAAGGCCCAATTTTGGAAGCTACACCGCCTTTTGAAAGTGGTAAATCTATAAATAGTTTGATAGAAGAAGGTATTTTATCTCGGGAATTTTATAGGCTTTCTACTGGTGAGTTACCTTTAGAGCGTAATTTATATGTGCATCAGGAAATTGCAATTAGAAAACTTGTCAGTGACAAGAGAAATTTGATTATTGCGACAGGTACAGGTAGTGGAAAGACAGAGTCGTTTTTGATTCCTATTTTAAATTATTTGTTCAGGAAAAAAGAAGAAGGGAAGTTAACTCCTGGTGTGAGAGCTTTGCTGTTGTATCCGATGAATGCTCTGGCGAATGATCAGCTTAAAAGGTTGCGGGGATTATTGAAGAATTATCCTTATATTACTTTTGGCAGTTATACGGGTGAAACGGAGTATGAAGAGAAGAAGGCTGTAGAAAGGTTTAAGAAGATGAATCCGGGCGATGAACCGCTGCCAAATGAGATACTGTCAAGAGAAAGAATGCATAAGTTTCCTCCTCATATTCTTCTTACAAATTATGCTATGCTTGAGTATTTATTGCTGCGTCCAGAAGATAATGTATTTTTTGACGGAGAATATGCTAGAGATTGGAAGTTTATTGTTATTGATGAAATACATATTTATACGGGTGCGAAGGGCATTGAGCTTGCTATTTTATTAAGAAGGTTGAAGGATAAGATAGTAAAAAGTAAAAAAGGGATTTTACAATGTATAGGTACGAGTGCTACTTTGGTTGGAAATACTGATAAAGATTTTAAAAAGGTTACGGAATTTGCTCAGAGACTTTTTGATGAAAAATTTGAGTGGGTTGAAGATGACCCTTTACGTCAGGATGTAGTAATAGGTAAAAAGAGAGGTTTGGTAATTTCGAAAAAAAGCTGGGGTAAACCTAAAGGTATTCTATATCAAAAGTGGGCCGATATTATTGATGGAGAAGAAAAAGATAAGATTTCTTTGTTAGTGAAAGAAGGGAAAAATTTAGGTATACCAAAAGAAATTTTAGAAAATGCATTAAATAATTGTGATAGCAAATGGGAAAAATTTCTGTATTTGATTCTTCAAAAAGATGAAAGACTCATAACTTTGCAAAATATGCTGGAAAATGGGCCGTGCTATTTATCGCAAGCTTCAGATGAATTGTTTGGGGAGGAAGAAAATAGAGAACAATATTTGTCTGCGCTAGTGCATTTAGCTAATAATGCTCGAATGGGAGTTAATGAGCAACCTTTACTACCTGCTAGGTATCATTTGTTTATAAGAGCTTTAGAAGGAGGATTTACTTCTTTATTTCCTAATAAGCGTATTTTTTTAAAAAGAAGAGAATGGATATCAGGGAATAAAGGGGAGCGTTATAAGGTTTTTGAGATTGCTACATGTTCTCGCTGTAATTCTATATATTTGGTCGGGGAAATAAAAGAAAAAGATGGAAAGAAATTTTTATATCAACCTGGCAGCCGTTATTACGAGAACGAAGCAAATTTGGAGTATTTTTTACTAATTGAAGACAAGGGTTTGGTACCAGATAATGAAGATGAAATTGTTTTAGCAGGAGGAGAAAACGAATTTATATTCAAAGAGGAAGAATGGGTTCTTTGCGGTAAATGTGGTGCTATTAAACCTGTTAATGAATTGGGAGACCTTTGCGGTTGTGGTGATGAGTATAAGATTAGGCTAATAAGAAGTTCCACTAAAAATGGCATGCTCCACAAGTGCCCTGCCTGTGGGGCTATTAATACTACGGGAACCGTTGCCAGACGTTTTCTTTTAGGGCATGAAGCTGCAACGAGTGTTTTAGCGACAGCTTTGTATCAACACATCCCTGATAGAAAGGAAGAAAAAGTAGAAGAGGAAGATGACGAATGGAGCACAGCCGATAATAATGAGAATTTTTCTGTAACAAATAACCGGCGAATGCTTATTTTTTCTGATAGCCGGCAGGATGCCGCTTTTTTTGCTACTTATTTACAATCCTCATATAACCAAATTTTACAGAGACGTTTGATTATAATGACTCTGGAAAGATATAAAGAGAAAGTAATTAAGAATGAATGGCGTGTAGAGGATCTGGTAGAATATGTTAAGAAAATGCTAAAAGAATTAAATCTTTTTCCTGAACTGAGTTTACAGCAGTTGGAAGAGGAAGCATGGAAGTGGGTATTGTATGAGTTTTTAGGAAGAGGCGGAGAAACAAATTTAGAGTCTTTAGGGCTTTTAGGGTTTGAACCTATATTACCTGAAAATTGGCACCCTCCAAAAGCATTAACTGAAGGGTACATAAATTTAACAGAAAGAGAAGCCACAGAACTTATTATGGTTTTGTTAGATACTATGAGAAAGAATGGTGCTGTGCTATTTCCTGATAGCGTAAGCCTGCAGGATGAATTTTTTAAGCCTTTAAATAGAGAGTTTTATTTTAAGAAGGAAGCAAAAGAGCCTAATAAATATAGTTGGGTTCCAGCTTCCAGTGGGAGAACCAATTCACGCTTGGATTTTATGATGCGACTTGCTGCTGCTAAAGGACAGGAAGTAGATGTAGAAAAGATAAAAGATTTTTTGGCAAGGATTTGGGAGAAATTGTTGATTTCAGACAAATCGCCTTTTAGAAGATATTTTTCCGGGAGTCCGCAAGAAGGATATCGTTTAAATTTGAGATACTGGAGAGTGGTTCCGGCTGTTATTGATAAATCTGTAAAGTGGTATAAATGCAGTAAGTGTAATAGGCTTTCCCTTCACAATGTGGGAGGAGTTTGTCCCAATTATCGATGTGATGGACATTTAGAGGAGTGCAATCCTGATGATGAGTTGAAAGACCATCATTACAGAAAGCTTTATCTTGATATTTTACCTTTGACATTAAAAAGTAGTGAGCACACTGCTCAGCTTACTACTGAAGAAGCAGGAAATATTCAAAAGAAATTTTATGAAGGTGAAATAAATGTTTTGAGCTGTTCTACTACTTTTGAATTAGGAGTAGATGTTGGTGAACTGGAAACAGTATTTATGCGGAATGTTCCCCCAACTCCTGCTAATTATATTCAAAGGGCGGGGCGGGCTGGCAGAAGGACAAGTTCAACTGCTTTTGTGCTTACTTTTGCACAGAGGCGTTCCCACGATTTTACGCATTTTGTTAATCCTTTAAATATTGTGAATGGGAAAATACAAACTCCGCATATTGAAATAACAAATGAGAAAATTGTAAAAAGACATGCTTATGCAGTAGCTTTGGCGTTATTCTGGAGGAATAACCAAGACTATTTTGGGAAAGTTAAAGAATTTTTCAAAAATGATACTTCAGCTTCTGAAGTTATAAAAAATTTCCTTAGCAAGCGACCGAAGGAATTAAAAGAAAGTCTTATGAGAATTGTGCCGCTAAATATGCACAAAGATATTGGGATTGAAGATTGGAGCTGGGTGGAAGGATTGGTGGGGAAAGATGGGGTTTTAAAAAAAGCAGAAAGGTGGCTTAAAAAGGATATAGAAGAGTTGGAAATGATAGAAAAACAATATAGTTATGAGAAAAAGTACAGTAAAGCGGATTTTGTAAGGCGAGTAATTAATACTTTAGAAGGACGCTATATAATAGATTTTCTTTCTCAATCTAATGTTATACCGAAGTATGGCTTTCCTGTCGATGTAGTAGAGTTAGAAGTACATCATCACGGGGAAGAAGCTAAGGGACTAGAGCTTACTAGAGACTTAAAAATAGCTTTGTCTGAGTATGCTCCTGAAAGCCAAGTAGTAGCAGGAGGCAAATTGTGGACAAGCCAGTATATTAAGAAATTGCCTGATAGAGAACCTATAAAGTATAATTATGCGATTTGTGATTATTGTGGACACTATTATAGTGATATAGCAGATAAAGAGACAAAAATTGATTTTTGTCCTTCATGTGGTAATAAAATTCGACGCAGTGGTACATTTATTACGCCTGAATTTGGATTTGTTGCTGGTCCTCCTCAAAAGCCAGGTTTAATAAGGCCAGAAAAAACTTATACTACGCGTAAATATTTTGCACAGGAAGAAAAAGTCGAAAAAATATTGTCAATAAATTTGAATGGGATAACTGTAGAAATGGAAGCTGGGAATGGTAAATTGGCTGTTGTAAATAATGGGAAAGGAGCTGGGTTTGCTGTTTGTGAAAGTTGTGGATACGCAAAAGTTTATGATGGAAAGCCTATAGGCGAGCATAAGACAAGAATGGGTAAAGTATGTA
>Ga0247720_100649_pt1 | contig 10438 bp, 6 predicted proteins | sample MSEWel2015_12_15_FD_189078 | JGI IMG/M metagenome (GOLD analysis project Ga0247720, IMG submission 189078) | Subsurface sediment microbial communities from gas well in West Virginia, United States - MSEEL Well Study Marcellus 3H_2015_12_15 | ecosystem: Environmental > Terrestrial > Deep subsurface...
TGAAGGGGAACCTTAGTTGGTCTTTTTGGCGCAAAAACAGGAAGAGTATACTGGAAATATTTAACATAGAAAATTAAGGCAAAATGTTATTATATGGTATTGTTAAAAAATTTACTCCTCATGGCTGCCAGACAGATGCCACCGTTGACTTGTTTAGGGGAAATGTAATATAATGAATTACCACGATAAAAATGGTTTTAAGTAGATTAAGTATGGTATAAATAAAAAACAACGGCTGTGAACGGGAAGAGTAGGCATGTCAAATCCACAGAGAGGGGCAATGGCTGCGCTGAGAGTTGCCCTGGATACAGGACGTGCTGAAAGTGCGCCCGGGAGCTGTATCCCCGAAAGCGTCGTAGCCGAGTAGGGGGTACCGTCTATGCCACGTTACGGCGATAGAGGTGGGGTATTGCTTGAACTAGCATGCCCAATCAGAGTGGAACCGCGGAAGCCTTCGTCTCTGAATCCAGGGATGAAGGCTTTTATTTTTAACGGTAAAAAATTCTACAGAAGGGGGGAGACTTATGTTCGACCGAATTCGCAAGGACATCCAGGCCGTACTTGAAAGGGACCCTGCAGCCAGGAATGCTCTGGAGGTTATATTGTGCTATCCGGGGTTTCATGCTATCCTATTGCATAGAATAGCGCACTGGTTTTATGGCAAGGGTTTTAAGCTTATAGCGCGGCTCATTTCGCAGTTTAACAGATTTATCACCGGTATAGAAATACATCCCGCCGCAAAGATCGGCGAGGGATTATTTATAGACCACGGAATGGGCGTGGTGATCGGGGAAACCACCGAGATAGGGAATAATGTGACCATATATCAGGGCGCCACTTTAGGTGGGACCGGCAAGGAAACCGGGAAACGCCATCCCACCATAGGGAACAACGTGGTGATAAGCGCCGGAGCGAAAGTTTTGGGGCCTTTTAAGGTAGGCGATAATTCAAAGATTGGGGCCAATGCCGTGGTTTTAAGCGAGGTGCCGCCAAATTGCACGGTGGTGGGTGTGCCGGGCAGGATAGTAAAAAAGGATAACAAGCGCGTTGCATCCGCCAGAGATGAGATTGACCTGGATCAGGTACGCCTGCCTGACCCGGTGGCTGAGCAGATTAAAGAAATATTGAATAGAATCAGCGCATTGGAAAAGAAAGTAGAGGAATTGGAGGGTAGGTGGAAAAATGAGGTTGTATAATACGCTTACAAAGCGGAAAGAGGAATTTGTTCCCCTGCGTGAAGGGGAAGTGCGCATGTATTCCTGTGGGCCTACGGTGTACGACTATTTCCACATAGGCAACGCTCGCCCTTTCATCATATTTGATACCTTGAGAAGGTATTTGGAATACAAGGGCTATAAGGTGCTGTTCGTGCAAAACTTTACCGATATAGACGATAAGATGATCAAGCGCGCCAATGAAGAGGGGATTACAGTAAAGGAACTGGGAGACCGGTTTATCAATGAGTACTTCAAAGATGCAGATGCCCTGGGCATAAAGAGGGCAACCTTCCATCCCAGGGCCACCCAGCACATTAGCGATATGATAGCTTTGATCAGGAAGTTGATTGAAAAGGGCGTGGCCTATGAGGTAAACGGCAACGTATATTTCGATACATCAGCTTTCCCGGAGTACGGTAAGCTGTCGGGCCAGAAGCTGGAGGAATTGGAGGCAGGTGCACGCGTGGAGGTGGAAGAGGGCAAGAGAAATCCCATGGATTTTGCCCTGTGGAAGGCCCAGAAGCCGGGCGAGCCCGCGTGGGATAGCCCATGGGGCAAGGGAAGGCCGGGCTGGCACATAGAGTGCTCGGTGATGGCCATGAAGTACCTGGGAGAGACCATTGACATACACGCTGGCGGCCAGGACCTCATATTCCCACATCATGAAAACGAGATTGCTCAGAGTGAGGCGGCTACCGGCAAGCCTTTTGCAAGGTACTGGCTGCATAACGGATATATCAATGTAAATAACCAGAAAATGTCCAAGTCCCTGGGCAACTTCTTCACTGTTCGTGATATACTCAAACAGTTTGATCCGGAAGTGGTGCGATTCTTCATGCTCTCGGCCCATTACCGCAATCCTATAAACTTTAGTGAGGATATGCTTAGGCAGGCGCAGAGCGCCCTGGAACGCTTGTACAATTGCAAGGCCAATCTCTTGCACATGATGGAAAACGCCGCTGAAAATGAGCTTTCGGAGGAAGAAAGGGATTTCGTCCAAAGGCTTGCGGGGTATAAGGCCAGGTTTGAAGAGGCAATGGATGATGATATAAATACCGCTGATGCCCTTGCTGTCATTTTCGATATGGTAAGGGACATAAATTCTCAGCTAAGTGCCGGCAGTTCAAAGCAGGCTGTGGAGAGGGCCTATGCGCTTTTGGATGAGCTGACCGGTGTGCTGGGGCTTTTGAGGAAGGACCCAAGGCAAGAGCTTGATCCCGAGATTAAGGCTTTGATTGAAAAGAGGCAACAGGCGCGCAAGGAAAAGAACTGGGCACTGGCTGATCAAATACGGGATGAACTTAGGGCTCGTGGAATTATACTTGAGGATACGCCGCAGGGGGTACGTTGGTATTATAAGAAATGAGAGTGACGCCCTTTTGGGCCTTTTTCGACCATATATTAAATTTAAGGCAGGTGTGCCTTATAAGGTGTTTTTTGTAATATCTATCCTTTGATATCTTGATTTTCTATAACGTTTATAAAGCGGCATTTAGTTTTTGAGTTTGTGGTGCGGTAATTTAGGACAAAGGAGCCGTAAAGTATGATAAGGGAATACCTAAAAAATCACATACTGCTTGCCGATGGTGCCATGGGGACTTATTATTCTCAAATAACCGGTAAGGATGCTGCTTTCTCAGAGTTGGCTAACGAGACGGAACCAGATGTCATCAAGGCTATCCATATGCAATATATCGAGGCGGGGGCAAAGCTCATAAGGACCAATACTTTTTCTGCAAATACGCTGGCGCTCGATGTTTCCAGAGACGAGATAAAGCGAATTATAGTGAAGGGGTACGAGATTGCGCTGCAGGCTGCCTGCGGTAGAGAGGTATTTGTTGCGGCTGATATGGGGCCCATACCCGAGATGACATCCGGCAAGAAGGAAGTGGACCCTAAGTTCATTTTAGATGAATACCACTTCATTGTGGATGCTTTTATTGAAGTGGGAGCCGATATATTTGTATTGGAAACCTTGAGCAGCACGGATTACCTACGTGAGGTTACGGAGTATATAAAGAGCAAAAACGATCAAGCTTTTATTTTAGTTCAGTTTGCTACGACGGTTGACGGGTATACCAGAAGGGGCATAAGCATTTCCAGGATTATAAAAGAGGTAAAGTCGATACCATTTATCGATGCGTACGGTTTTAATTGTGGTGCTGGTCCGGCGCACCTTTATCAAAACATAAAGGCTTTTAATTTTTCTGGGGATATAGTGTCGGCCATGCCCAATGCCGGCTACCCAGAGATCGTACACCAGAGAACGGTGTACACGCAAAATCCAGAGTATTTTTCAAATATTATGATGGATGTGGCAAGGCTGGGCGTGAAGATAGTGGGCGGCTGCTGCGGGACAACGCCGCTGCACATAAGCAAGATGCGGGACAAGCTGGCCGAGTTTACGGGTGAGAAGCGCAGGGCATCTGCACCCGTACGCAAGGCCTGGCATATTGCTGTGCATAAAAACGATTTTTATCCCAGGCTTGCTGAGGAGAAGTTCCCGGTTGTGGTCGAGCTTGACCCGCCTTTTGATGTGAGCGTGGAAAAGGTCATGGAGGGGGCCGCGATTTTAAAGCAAAACGGCGTTGCTGCCGTTACCGTGGCTGATTCGCCCCTGGCCCGGCCTCGCCTCAATTCCATGATGTTGGCCGCAAAGATAAAGAGGGAAGTGGGCATAGAGGTAATACCCCATCTTTGCTGTAGAGACCATAACCTAATTGGCCTCAAGTCGTTGCTGCTTGCGGGGTATGTGGAAGGGATACGTAATTTGCTGATTGTGACCGGCGATCCCATACCGGGTGCCGAAAAGAGCTCTGTAAAAAGCGTGTTTGATTTGAACTCGTTCAAGCTCATGGCTCTTATACAGGAGATGAACAGCGAGCTTTTCAGCCAGGACCCTTATATAGTAGGCGGGGCGTTGAATCTCAATGTTCAAAACAGGGATGCCGAGATATCCAGAATGGAGCGCAAGGTGGAAAACGGGGCCCGGTTTTTCCTGACGCAGCCCATTTTTGCTTCTGAGGTCATAGAGTATCTGGCCGGGCTCAAGGCCAGGAAAAAGGTAAAAATCCTGGGCGGGGTCATGCCCATTGTGAGCTACAAAAATGCTCTGTTTTTGAGCAACGAGATACCCGGGATATCCATACCTTCCTATTATATTGAACGTTTTAGGCCGGATATGGACAGGCAAGAGGCTGAGGAGACGGGGATTGAGATAGCGGTTGAGCTAATAAACAGCATAAAGCGGTATGTCGACGGATTGTATTTGGTAACGCCTTTTAACAGAGTCAACATGGTGGTCAGGATTTTAAAGGAAAGCTTACTTTAAGAAGTCTAAGGATACGGAGATGCTAGAATCAAAACTGGGATGCCAGATGATGGATTAAAGAAAGGTTGGATGAGCATGAATTGGACGACTTTGAAGCAGTTGATGAATGAAAGGGTTATAGTGCTGGACGGGGCTATGGGTACCGAGCTTCAGAAAAAAGGGATGCCGCCGGGGGTGTGCCCCGAGCTGTGGGCTTTGGAGCATCCTGATGTCCTGTTGGATATACAACAAGGTTATGTAAAGACCGGTGCTCGTGTTATATATACAGCCACTTTTGGTGCCAACCGCATAAAGCTGGAAGAGTTTGGCCTAGGGGATAGAGTGACAGAGATAAACCGCCGGCTGGCACGGCTGTCAAGGCAGGCGGCCGGACAGCATGCCCTTGTTGCTGGAGATATGTCAAGCACAGGGCGGTACATCCATCCTATCGGTGACCTTTCATTTGAAGAGGCGGTAGAGGTTTACAAGGAACAGGTAAGGGGATTGCTCGAGGGAGGAGTTGACCTGTTTATTATAGAGACCATGACCGACATCCAGGAAGCCAGGGCGGCTTTGCTGGCGGTGAAGGAAAGCTGCGACCTGCCAGTGTGGGTCACCATGACGTTTGAGGAAGGGGAGAGGACGCTGACGGGTACCGATCCGGTGACAGCGCTCATTACCCTTCAAAGCCTGGGTGCGGATGTGGTGGGGTGCAACTGTTCCACCGGTCCTGATAAGATGGTGAGCATTATAGAGCATATGAAGCCCTACGCCAAGGTGCCATTGCTGGCAAAGCCCAATGCAGGGCTGCCAAAGCTGGTGAATGGTATGACGGTATTTGACATGGGGCCTGAGGAGTTTGGACGGTACGCCAGCCTGTTGGCACAGGCAGGGGCCAACTTGATAGGCGGATGCTGTGGCACCTCGGCTGAGTATGTGGCCGAGGTTGCGAGAAACGTAGAGGGGATAAAGCCGCTGCCTCCATCAAAACATCAAGGTTCAGCGATCACGTCGGCCAGGAAGACGGTATTCATTGGAGCAGGTAATCCCTTTGTTGTGGTGGGCGAGAGGATAAACCCCACAGGAAAGCCGTCGCTGCAGGAGGCTCTAAAGCAAAAGCGCTATGCGTACGTCCGCCAGCTTGCAGTAGAACAGGTTGAAAAAGGGGCTGATGTGCTGGATGTCAACGTAGGCATGCCGGGCATTGACGAGCCAGGTACGATGGTGGACGTCATAGACACCTTGGTTACAGCGGTGGATGCTCCGCTGTGCCTGGATTCTTCCAATATTGAAGCGCTGGAGAGGGGGCTCAGAATCTATCCGGGTAGAGCTCTTGTCAATTCCATATCCCTTGAAAAGGACAAGATAGAGAAGCTATTACCTGTTGCAGCCAAATACGGCGCCATGTTCATACTCCTGCCGCTTACCGATGAAGGCGTGCCATTGACGACTCAGGAGAGGCAAAGGGTCGTCGAAGAGGTGTTTGAGCGTGCCGTGCTGCTAGGATATCAAAAGGAAGACATAGTGGTTGACGGGCTGGTGATGGCGGTTTCATCCAACCAGGAACAGGCAGTTGAGACCTTGAATTTAATAGACTGGTGCAGCAACAGCTTTGGATGCAATACGATAGTGGGCCTATCCAACGTGTCCTTTGGGCTGCCCGAGAGGGGATGGCTGAATGCGGCTTTTCTGGCCATGGCAATGGGTAAGGGGCTTACCATGGCCATAGTCAATCCCTTGAGCCAGATGGTGATGAACGTTAAAATGGCCTCTGAAGTGCTGCTGGGTAGAGATGTGTACAGCCAGAGATATATAAAGTATTTCGCCCAGGTCGGCAGGAGCCAAGGCGAGAACCGGATAAAGGCAGGGGATAACAGTCCGGTATCGGTGGAGTATAACGCCGAGAAGGGTAGGTCGCAGTATCAGGACGGCGCTGCTGGAAGTGCTGACGAAGGCGGCCGAGATGGCAAAAAAACTGTTAAACAAGGTGTTGATGATAGCGCTGCCCACATCACTGAGGATGTATTGGGGGGTATATTGAAAGAGACAGAAAGTAGGGCTGCCATTAGGGATGATGTTGGCAAGAGCACGCTAAACGGAGCTGCAGAGAAGGAAAAAGCCGCGCAGCAGGTTTTTGATGCCGTGGTTAAGGGCGACCATCACGGTATTGTGCCCATAGTAAAGGATGCTTTGGCCCGCGGCATAGCTCCGCGGATCCTGATGGATGAATATCTTATACCCGCCATAACCCATGTGGGGGAGCTGTTTGAGAGGAAAGAGTACTTTCTTCCACAGTTGCTTATGAGCGCTGAGGCTATGAAAAAGGCCTTTGAGCACCTTGAACCCTTGCTCCAGGAAGAGGCCGCCAGCGCCGGTGCAAAAGAGAAAAAGATAAAGGTGATACTGGCCACTGTCAAGGGTGATATACATGACATAGGGAAGAACATAGTGGCGCTCATGCTCAGGAATCATGGATTTGAAGTCATTGACCTTGGTAAAGATGTGGGCGCTGAGACCATAATCGAGAAGGCAAAGGAGACCGGCGCACGCATCATTGGGCTGTCAGCCCTCATGACCACCACCATGGTTCAGATGAAAGAAGTGATAGAACTGGCCAGAAAGGAAGGGCTCAAGTGCAAGTTTATGGTGGGTGGAGCGGCTGTCACCCAGCAGTTTGCCGATGAAATAGGAGCAGATGGATATGCCGAAGACGCCAACGGTGCGGTCAAGCTGGCAAAGAGGCTGGTGGAGGAGGGGTGACGTGGAAAGAGTAGAGATGTTTTGTAGCTTGTATGAGAAGGTTGTTTTTGTTGTATTGTATGTACTTCAACTGCTATGATATAATTCTGTATATATGAATAAAAATGACTAGGGGGTGTAATATGGGTAGCAAGGTTACGATATATACTATTGCGCGAGAGGCAGGAGTGTCGGTATCCACTGTATCTCGTTTTCTTAATGGCAGTGCTAACGTAAGTGAGGAAAAACGTAAGAGAATAGAAGATATAATTAAAAAATATAATTTTAGGCCTAGTGCTATTGCAAGAAATCTTTCGAATCAAGAGACAAGAATGATAGGTTTTATCCTGCCAGATGTTACGCATCCTTTCTATGGTACGGCTTTTGTGGAAGCAGAGAAGCGGGCTATGGAATTAGGTTATACTATTTTGCTATGTAATACAATGAATGACAACATGCTGAACAACACCCATATGGAAGAGCGATATATAGACATTTTTTCTGGAAAAATGGTTGATGGCGTTATCATGATGGGTGGTCATATCAACGAGCTACAGCTCGATGATCACTATATAAAAAAGATTAAACATTTAGTAAACAGTGTGCCTGTAGTAATGATTAATGGTGAAATAGAAGATGTTGATTGTTATAGAGTTATGACAAATGATGAAATGGGTATACAATCATTGATAAATTATTTTGTCTCACTTAAGCACGAAAAGATAGGTTTTGTAGGCGGTATTTTGGGTATTCAACCCACCAATAAAAGGCTTGAAGCTGTAAAAAATGCTTTAAAGGTACACGGAATAGAGTTTAATGATGAATGGTTTATTGAAACCGGTTTTGATATCAATTCTGGTGTTGAGGCATTTGAAAGAATGTTGCAAATGAGTGAGCGCCCGACGGCAGTTATATGTATCAATGATTTGGTAGCCATAGGCATTATTCATTCTGCTGCAAAGTTTGGCTTGAATATACCTGAAGACCTGTCTGTTGCAGGTTTTGATAACATTTATTTGACTGAGTATGTGATTCCTAGAATAACTACTATTGACCTGAATCCAAAAGAATTGGGAAAACAAGCTGTTGATATGCTTGTCAATGAGTTGAAGGGAAAGAGCTCCGAAAAAAAGAAAGTGGTCATGGAGACGCGGTTGATTATAAGGGATTCATGCAGAAGCAGAAAGGGAGATAATTAATTTTGCTATTCATGAAAGCGGTACCAGAAAAAAATAGTAATCAAGTTAAAATTATGACAAATTGGAAATTTATTACTTAACAAAATTTTATAATTGAATGTATTGACAAGTAAAAAATGGCGTGTTAACATATTTATAGAAAAATTTACTAACCAAGTATAAAATACAATATTTTAAACCGGTTTCAAAAGGTTTCGTTGAAAGTAAATGCTGTAAAAAGAAAATGATGGTTGTGTTTAACTGTAAACCTTTTGTGAACGATTCTTTCCCAGATTTAGAAGAAGGTGAGATTACCTTAATTCTGGCATTTCTTGTAATAGTGTTCTGAATCAGAGACGAAAACCTTTAAAACAGAGGATTATTAACGTTTGGAGGTAGTAGATTTTTATGCAGGCTAAATCAAACCAGGTTTCACTGGACAGGATGGGGCTTAAAATAAATGGTGAGTATACAATTTTGTTATGTGCTTCTCTTTTCTATTTTCGTATACCTGAAGGGTTATGGCGGGACAGGATGAGGAAGATTCGCTTTGCAGGTTATAATTGTATTGATGTGTATTTCCCTTGGAACTATCATGAAATAAAAAAAGATACATGGTTATTTTTTGGCCAACGAGATGTGGATAAATTTTTAACGATGGCAAAAGAAGAAGGACTTTATGTTGTGGCACGGCCAGGTCCATACATATGCTCTGAATGGGATGGTGGGGGATTACCGGCGTATTTATTTGTGGAGGAAGATATAAAAATCCGCGATAATGACCAGCGGTATCTTTCATATGTTAGCAAGTGGTATGATCATATTTTGCCCATTATTGCTAAACATCAAGTAACAAGGGGAGGTTCGGTTGTTCTAGTTCAGCTAGAAAATGAATTGGACTTTTTTGAGTGTGAAGACCGGCAGGGGTATATGCTGGCACTTAAACAGATGGCGGATAAGCATGGCATTGACGTTCCGTGTATTGCATGTGCCGGTCAAGGAGATTTATATGGCGCATGGGCACAGGTGGAAGGTATTATTCCTGCTATGAATCTGTATTTAGATTCGAAATTGCCTGATATGGAACAAGAATTGGAATATTATTATAAACAATTACAGGACATGGATGTTCCGCTGCTGGTAACCGAAACAGGAAGAGAGCACTTTTTACTGCGCAGATTATTATCAAGTGGAGCCAAACTTTTGGGTTCCTACAATCAGGTTGCGGGTACAAATTTTGGATTTACAAACTCGGTGAATAACTGGGGGTGCCCGGTAGCTTTTTTAACATCAAATTATGATTTTAAGTCTTTAGTAAATTCGTTTGGTGAAATAAGTGAAGAAATATATGAGGCTCGATTGTTATCAGGTTTCATTAAATCTATGGGTCAGTCTTTGGCAGGAGCTGTGAGATTATTTGATAACTCTGATGTTGTTGTGGAATCGAGTGGTGTGTTAGGGTATACTGCAGTGCCTGTGTTATCGCTTTTTCAAAAGGAAAGCGCAGGTTTTACTGTGCCTGTTACCAATATTGATGATAAACCTGTTGATGTAGCAATTATAAATGTAGGTAGCCGTTGGCCTCAGAAAACGAAGATGACAATACCTCCCCACAAATCTCGTTTTGTCTTGTTTAATTTTGCTTTGGACAACTGGGGATTACCCGGCATGATATTGTTTGCGTCAGCAGAACCGTTTTTAGTTGTAACCGAGAATAATACTACAATTATTATCTTCCATGCAGATTATGAAGGTGAGGTACATTTTGATTTCGGAGAAAATTATCATGAAGTGTTTACTTTTGTTTTTAGAAGTGATACTGAAGCGCGGGAAGAAGTTATACTCTCAAATGGTAAAAGAATAGTATGATTGTCCCACAAAAAGCTAGAAAATATAAACAAATATAGCAAAATATGATATAATAATGGTATCAAATCCTAGGGAAAGGGATGAGGCCATAATGTTTTGCAGGAATGCAAATTATCAAATATCGA
>Ga0247720_100650_pt1 | contig 10437 bp, 10 predicted proteins | sample MSEWel2015_12_15_FD_189078 | JGI IMG/M metagenome (GOLD analysis project Ga0247720, IMG submission 189078) | Subsurface sediment microbial communities from gas well in West Virginia, United States - MSEEL Well Study Marcellus 3H_2015_12_15 | ecosystem: Environmental > Terrestrial > Deep...
CTAATGAGGGAAGAGGCTATGTTTTGAGAAGACTTTTAAGAAGAGCGGCAAGACATGGTAAATTGCTGGGGATAAACGATGCCTTTTTGTACAAAGTAGTAGATTCAGTTGTAGAAAATTATGGAGAAGCATATCCTGAAATAATTGAGAGAAAGGACTATATAAAGCGAATAATCAAAGTAGAAGAGGAAAGATTTAAGGAAACAATTGACCAAGGACTTACGATTTTACAAGATTATATAAATGAGTTAAAACTCCAAGGAAAAACTGTCTTAGAAGGCTCTAAGGCTTTTAAATTATACGATACCTATGGTTTTCCATTGGATTTAACAAAAGAAATTTTGCAAGAGGTTGGCATTGTGGTTGATGAAGAAGGATATACAAAAGAGCTAGAAAAGCAAAGGATTAGAGCGAGAAGCAGAAGAAAAGAAGATAATAGTTTGTGGGAGCAAGATATATATTCTACTTTAGGAGATATTAAAACAAAATTTGTGGGATATGATACTTATGAAAGCGATTCAAAAGTTTTAGCTATTGTAAAAGATGAAGAGCTTGTTGAGGAAGCAGAAGCTGGAGATGATGTAAGTATCATATTAGATGTTACTCCTTTCTATGCTGAAAGTGGTGGGCAGATAGGAGACAAGGGAGTTCTAGAGAATGAAAATGTTTTGATAAGAGTAAAAGACTGTAAAAAAATAGGAGATAAGTTTATACACATTGGAACGATTGAAAGAGGTTTAATTTCTGTGGGAGATGATGTAAAAGCTCGAATTGATGTGGTAAGCCGAAACAATGCTGCAAGAAATCACACTGCAACTCATCTTCTTCATAAAGCCCTAAAGGAGATATTAGGCGACCATGTTCATCAAGCTGGTTCTCTGGTGGCTGATGATAGATTAAGATTTGATTTTTCACATTATCAAGCGGTGACTAAAGAAGAGTTAAAGAAAATAGAAAATAGGGTTAATGAAAAGATATACCAAAGTTTAAATGTGTATATTGAAGAAAAAACTTATGATGAGGCATTGAAAGAAGGGGCTGTTGCGTTATTTACGGAAAAATACGGGGATAAAGTAAGGGTTGTGAGAATTGACGATTACAGCGTGGAACTTTGTGGTGGAACACATGTTAAAAATACTAACGAAATAGGGCTTTTTAAAGTTGTGTCTGAAAGTGCAGTGGGTGCAGGTTTGAGAAGAATTGAAGCTTTAACAGGACCTTACGCAATAAAATATTTAGAGGAGAAAGAAGAGATATTAAAAGGGGCTTCTGATTTATTGAAAGCCCAAGATAAAGAGTTAGTTTCAAAAATAGAGGGCTTGCAACAAGCTTTAAAAGCAAAAGATAAAGAGATAGAACAATTAAAAATAAAAATGGCTTCTATTTTGGCTGATAGTTTAATTAATTCTGCTATTTCATTAGACGGTATAAGAGTAGTGGTTTCAAAAATTGAAGATTATGATAGTGAGTCTTTGAAGGCATTAGGGGACATTTTGAAAGATAAATTAAAAACGGCGGTAGTAGTGTTGGCATCTTCTACCCTAGAAAAAGCTATATTTATCGGTATGGCTACTAAAGATGTTGTTCAAAAAGGGATAAATATGGGGGCTGTTATTAAAGAGGCTTGTAAAGTATCTGAAGGAAATGGCGGTGGAAGACCAGACATAGCTCAAGGAACAGGTAAAAATCCATCTAAGGTGAAAGAAGCATTAGACAAAGCTATAGAGGTTGTAAAAGAACAGTTAAAAAATTGAGAAAAACTTGACTGTTTAAGTAAATATAGGTTATTATAAAGTTGATGGTAGTTAAATGTATCTAGAGGTGATATATTATGGTAGATAAGAATGAACAGACTCTAAGGTATCACGTTACAACTGATAGAAAAACTGTTAAAGAGATATTGACAGCAGTGTACGAAGCTCTTTCGGAAAAAGGCTATAATCCAATAAATCAAATAGTAGGTTACATCTTGTCTGGGGACCCTACTTATATAACCAGCCATAAAAATGCGAGAAATTTGATAAGAAAAATTGAAAGAGATGAATTAGTAGAAGAACTTTTGAGAGAGTATTTATCTTCCCAAAAATAAGAAAAACAAAATTGCCTCACATAAGGTGAGGCAATTCAGACTGATGACAAACTTTCGTAAAGTAGATATTTTACATAAGTTGCGACTTGTGACAAAGCGCTAACAAAGCTTAGCAAGACTGAGGATGGAGGCGGGGCCGAAGCCAAGGAGGGCGGAGGCGGGCACTTGAGACAGGACGTCGAATGTGCCCGGTACCCCGCCGCAATCCGAAAGTCGCGCTTTAGCTTTGTCGCTTTGGAACTTCGGAGCAACGATGTAAAATATCTACTTTTAAATAATTTTTTAACTTTGTCAACAAACTGAATTGCCTCACATAAGGTGAGGCAATTTTAGAATGGAGAGATTTTTTTGAGGATTATGGGACTAGATGTAGGTGATAAAACAATCGGGATAGCCATAAGTGACTTATCAGGGACAATTGCACAGGGACTTACTACTATTAAAAGAAGTAGTAACAAAAAAGACTTTGAGAGAATAAAACAAATAATAAATGAATATGAAGTAGGAATGATAATTGTAGGATTACCTAAGAACATGAATGGTACTTTGGGACCACAAGGACAAAAAGTTGTAAGATTTGTTGAACACTTGAAGAAAGCTTTTAGTATACCAATAATATTGTGGGATGAAAGGCTTACTACAGTAGAAGCGGAGAGGGTTTTAATAGAAAAAGCTGATATAAGTAGGGCAAAGAGAAAAGAAGTAATTGATAAGCTGGCTGCAGTTCTTATACTTCAGAACTACTTAGATTCACAAAAAAATAAATAAATTTTTATTAAAAACTTGACAGTTTATTTGGTATGTTATACAATTACATTATCTTGAAGTAGAATTGAGGTGAAATAGTATGGAGCCAGAAATCATTCAGTTAATCGACGAACATGGCCATGAAGTAGACTTCGAACTTATAGCATCATTTGACCTTGACGACACCAGGTATGCTGTGGTAGTCCCTGTGGATAGCGATGGGGAAGATGCTTATATTTTGAGAGTGGAACAAGATGAAAATGGCAATGATATCTTTGTAGGAATTGAAGACGATGATGAGTTCAATGATGCTGTCGAAGCATACAATGAGCTGATGGAAGAATATGAAGAGTATTATGATGATGGGTTTGATGAGGAAGAGTAAAATAAATTAGAGTGAAATTAGATTAAGATATACCGTTTTGGTATATCTTAATTTTATATATTCCCCAAATTGGGTGTAAAAAGCAAACTAGATTCTCAATTGAAATATCTTTATCTACTATGAAAATTCGATTTTGCTAAAAAATCAAAAAAAGTGTTTGACAATTGAAAATGAATATCATAAACTAATATTAGTTATGTTATTTGGCGGTGATATAGATGAATGAAATTGAAAAATTCAAAGAAAGATTAAAAGATAAGGGATATAAGTTGACAACTCAAAGGCGCGCTATATTGGATGTGATTTTGGAAAATCGGGATAAACATCTTTCCTCTGAGGAAATATATGACTTGGTAAGGTTAAAATATCCTGAAATAGGTCTTGCCACTGTTTATAGGACTCTTCAGGTATTTGAAGAATTAGATATTGTTTATAAATTAAATTTTGACGATGGTCGAAATCGATACGAGCTTAATCATAATGAAAACCATCAGCATCATCATTTGATTTGTTTAAAATGTGGAGCAGTTATAGAAATGGAAGGAGACCTTTTGGAGGAGTTGGAAAAGGCTATAGAAGAAACTAAAGATTTTGAAATAATAGACCACAACGTTAAATTCTTTGGTTATTGTAGCAAATGCAGGAAAAGTTATAGTTAACTTTAGGAGCTGGGGTTCAATGCCGAAGGCTAATTTGGTCCGTAAGCCTACAAATTCTTGAACGGACAATTTACCTTCTCAGGGTTGAAGTATTTTTTTAAATAAAGTATAATTTATATTAACCAGGGTAAGGTACGGGTAAGTGTTTTTGTTGTTTCTGGTAAAATAAAAGCTAAAAATATCTAATGAAAGGAGATAAGTATTTGGCACACAAGGCAAAACTCAAAATAATACCGTTGGGCGGATTGAATGAGATCGGCAAAAACATGACGGTTTTTGAATTCGGGAATGACATTATAGTTGTGGATTGTGGCCTTGCTTTTCCAGATGATGAAATGTTGGGAATAGACCTTGTCATTCCCGACATTACTTATTTATTGAAAAATAGAGAAAAAGTGAAAGCAATTATATTAACTCATGGTCACGAGGACCATATTGGGGCACTTCCCTATGTCTTAAAACAACTTAATGTTCCAGTGTATGGAACCCGTTTGACTATAGGTTTGGTAGAATATAAGTTAAAGGAGCAGGGCCTTTTAAAAGATAGTAAATTAATAACTGTAAAGCCAAGAGAGATCATCGAAATTGGCCAGTTTAAAGTTGAGTTTATAAGGACTTCTCATAGCATTGCAGATTCTGCGGCTTTAGCTATTCATACTGCTGTTGGGACGGTTTTCCACTCAGGTGATTTCAAAATAGACTTTACCCCTATAGGAGGAGAAGTACCAGACTTACACCGCTTTGCCCAGTTGGGGGAAAAAGGGGTACTTGTGATGTTATGCGATAGTACCAATATTGAAAGACCGGGCTATACCATGTCAGAAAGGACAGTAGGAGAGACTTTTGATAATCTTTTTAGAAAAGCAGAACGGCGAATTATAGTGGCGACTTTTGCTTCTAATATCCACAGAGTGCAGCAGATTATAAATTCTGCTCACAAGTACGGAAGAAAGGTTGCTATTTCAGGTAGAAGCATGTTAAATGTAGTCAATGTAGCGATGGAATTAGGGTATTTAATAGTTCCTGATGGCCTTTTAGTTGATATTGATGAAGCCAATAAATTACCATATGATAAAGTTGTCATTATAACGACAGGCAGCCAAGGTGAACCTATGTCAGCTCTTACCAGAATGGCTTCTTCTGAACATAAAAAACTAGAGATTGTACCAGGAGATACAGTGATTATTTCTGCTTCTGCTATTCCAGGGAATGAGAAACTTATTTCTCGCGTTATCAACCAATTATTTAAAAAAGGGGCTGATGTAATTTATGAAACATTGGCAGATATACACGTATCGGGGCATGCTTGTCAAGAAGAGATTAAACTACTTCACACATTAATAAAACCCAAATTTTTTATCCCTGTTCACGGGGAATACAGACATTTAGTTCAACATGCTAAGCTTGCAGAATCTTTAGGAATGCCTCCTCAAAATATTTTTGTAGTAGATAATGGGACAGTATTAGAGTTTACCAGAAATTCCGGAAGAATTGCAGGTACAGTTACAGCAGGGAAAGTGTTAGTAGATGGCTTGGGGGTTGGGGATGTAGGTAATATTGTTTTAAGAGATAGAAAACATTTAGCTCAAGATGGCTTGTTAGTAGTAGTGGTTACTATTTCTAAAGAAACGGGAGGAATTATAGCGGGGCCCGACATAATTTCCAGAGGATTTGTATATGTAAGAGAATCTGAAGATTTAATGGAGGATTCCAAAAATATTGTAAGAGATGTATTGTCAAAGTGTGAAAAAGAGGAAATTAGTGAATGGGCTACTATCAAATCGATGATAAAAGACAATTTAAGTAGTTTTTTATATGAAAAAACGAAGAGAAATCCTATGATATTACCAATCATAATGGAAATTTAGTCAGGAGGAGCTTAAAACATGAATGTCTACGATAAAGCTTATGAACTGGCTAATGCTATAAAACAGTTGCCAGAGTACAAAGCTTTAAAAGAGGCGTATCGAAAAATAAATGAAAATGAGCAAAACAAGAAGATGCTGGAGGATTTTAAAAAAAAGCAACTAGAAATCCAAGCTAAAGAGTTATCAGGTGAAAAAGTGGAGCCTAAAGAAAAAGAAGTTTTAGAAAAGCTGTGGGAGATATTGAACCTTAATCCTGATATAAGTTCTTACTTGTCTTTAGAATACACTTTTAGCAAAATGATGAATGATATATTAAAAATAATTACAGAACCAATGGAGATGAATTAAATGAAAAGGATAGATACTGGTTACATTGTAAAAGCAGGAGTTATTGCAGCTATTTACTTTGTGGTGACTATTCTTTTAGGAAACTTTTCTTATGGACCTATTCAATTTAGAATATCTGAAGCATTAGTTGTATTACCCATGGTAGAACCGGCAGCGATATGGGGGGTTTTTTTAGGATGTTTATTAGCTAATATAGGAAGCCCCTTTGGACTTATTGATATTTTAGGGGGAAGTTTAGTTACATTGGCTGCTGCCTACCTTACATCAAAGGCTAAAACTTTTTACAAAGCTATATTGCCTCCTATAATATTAAACGCTCTTATTGTTTCAATATGGGTAAGTTATTTTACAAAAATGCCTTATTATCTTGTAGCTTTGTATATTGCTTTAAGCGAAGCTATTGTAACAGGTGTATTTGGGTATGTAGTGATTACAGTATACAAAAGATTAAAAGATAAGTATTCTTTATAAAAACAGGTAAGCGAAAAGCTTACTTGTTTTTATTTTTAATTAATTATATAATTTAGGTAAACCTACAAAGGAGAAGAAATGTAATGAACAATGTCGAATACAAAAGAAAAAGTAAATTTGCTGTGGTAGTAGTTGTTATACTTTTTTTCTTTTTCTCTGCTCTTGTGTACTACCAAAGCCTTTTACAACCAGTAACTACCAAAAGTGATGCAACTTTAAAGATTGTAAATATTCCAAAAGGATATTCTACTGTTGAAATAGCCAAAGTGTTAAAAAAGAATAACTTAATTAAAAATGAGTGGTTTTTTATATGGCGAGCAAAAGTTTTAGGTGCTGATGGAAAATTACAAGCAGGAAAATACCTTTTAAGTCCTAACATGACTCCTGATGACATAATCAAAAAAATATTTGAAGGCAAAGCTCAAAAAGATACAATAAAAGTAACTATTCCTGAGGGTTATACTGTTAAAGATATTGCTAATAAATTATCCCAATTAGGTCTTGTAAATAAAGATAAATTTTTAGAAATTTCCCAAAATGATACTTTTAACTACGATTTTTTAAAAGACGTGCCTAAAGATAGACCAAACAGATTAGAAGGGTATCTTTTTCCCGATACCTATCAAATACCTATAGAGGCTGACGAAAAAGAAATAATAAATATCATGCTTAAAAGATTTCAAGAGGTTTATAATAGTAATATAAAAGATATTGCAAAAAATATAGGAATGACTCCCGATCAGATTGTAATAATAGCTTCTATGATAGAAAAAGAGGCTGTGGTAGATAAGGACAGGCCTTTAATTGCAGGTGTTATATATAACCGTTTGGAAAAACATATGAAACTACAAATAGATGCAACTGTGCAGTATGCGTTAGGAAAACACAAAGATAAGCTTTTGTACAAGGATTTAGAAGTAGATTCCCCTTACAATACCTACCAACATTATGGACTTCCTATAGGTCCTATTTGCAATCCTGGACTTAAATCTATTAAAGCAGCTCTTTTTCCAGCTGAGCATGACTTTTACTATTATGTTGCAAAAAAAGATGGGTCTCATATTTTCAGTGTAACTTATGAAGACCATTTAAAAGCCCAAAGAGAAATTGAAGCAAGTGAAAATAATAATGTTAAATGAAAGGGTTGAGTTATGGAATTAACTGTAAATGATATAAAATTTATAAGAGAGACGGTTCATAAATTTGGTTATCCTTTAAATGAGATAGAAAAATACGCGAAAGAAAATTTTATTCCAATTGCAAAACCGGAAGTCGCTGATTTTTTAAGTTTTATTGTGAGGCTAAAAAAGCCTAATAATATATTAGAGATAGGAACTGCTATTGGCTATTCTACTATAATAATGGCGAAAGCTTGTTCTAAAGTTAGAATAGTCACTATTGAAAGAAATATAAATTTGGCTGAGATAGCTAAAGAAAATTTTAAAAAAGCAAAAGTAGAAGATAGAATAGAACTTATTTGTGGAGAAGCACAGCAGGTTTTTCCGAATTTGACTAAAAACTATGATTTGATATTTGTAGATGCGGCGAAAGGTCAGTATATAGAGTTTTACAAAGAAGTAAAAAGACTTTTAAGCAAAGAGGGCGTAATCTTATGGGACAATATTTTGTACAAAGGATATGTTGTAAATGAGAAAAATGTAAAGCATAAAAGAAGGACAATTGTTTACAGAATGAGAGAATTTATAGAAATATTGCATCAAGATAAAACTTTGTACACGGTAATTTTGCCTTTAGGAGATGGATTAGCGGTAAGTTTTAAGGAGGAATAATTATGCTGGAACTTTTGGCACCAGTTGGAGATTTGGAAAGATTAAAAATAGCAATAAATTATGGAGCGGATGCAGTATACTTTGGAGGGAAACACTATAGTTTAAGAGCTTCTGTTGGTTTGACTCTTGAAGAAATAAAAGAAGCAATAAAATATGTGAGGAAAAGTGGAAAAAAAGCTTATATTACTATAAATATCTTTCCCCACAATGAGGATTTGGAAGGATTACCTGAATATATTAAATCAGTCGTTGACCTTGGCATAGATGCTATTATTCTTTCCGATCTAGGGATTTTTTCTATTGTAAAAGAAGTAGCACCTGAAGTAGATGTTCATATAAGTACACAAGCAAATAATGTGAATTATAAAAGCGCTATGTTTTGGCATAATTTAGGTGCGAAAAGAATAATTTTGGCAAGAGAGCTTTCCTTAAAAGAGATAAAAGAGATTAGAGAGAAGACGCCAAAAACTTTGGAATTAGAGGCATTTGTCCACGGAGCTATGTGTATTTCTTACTCAGGAAGGTGCCTTTTAAGCAATTACCTTACAGGAAGGGATTCTAATAAAGGAGAGTGTGCACAACCTTGCCGGTGGAAATATTATCTTGTGGAAGAAAAAAGGCCAGGAGAGTATATGCCCATTTTTGAAGATGAAAGAGGAACCTATATTCTGAATTCTAAAGACCTATGCATGATAGAGTACCTCCCAGAACTTGTGGAGGCTGGAGTTAAAAGCTTTAAAATTGAGGGAAGAAATAAAAGTGCTTATTATGTAGCTGTAGTCACAAGAGCGTATAGAAAGGCAATTGACGATTACCTTGAAAAAGGAAAAGATTATGTTTTTGACAAAAAACTTCTCGAAGAGGTTTCTAAAGCGAGTCACAGAGGATTTACTACAGGGTTTTATTTTGGCAAACCAGGCCATGAGGCTCAAAATTATGAGTCTTCAAAATATATAAGGACTTATGATTTTGTAGGGATTGTAAAAAGATATGACCCAGATAGTAAAATTGCTGTTGTAGAGCAAAGGAATAGGATGTTTGTAGGTGACAAAATTGAAATTATAGGCCCTAAAGTACAGTTTGAGCAGCAAATTGAAAAAATGTGGGACGAGGAAGGAAATGAGATTGAAGTAGCCCCCCATCCTCAAATGATAGTGAAAATTCCAGTAAAATATCCTGTAGAAGAGTTTTTTATTCTGCGAAGAGAAATTAAAAATATTAAAAATTAGCTTAAAATCTGCTCCTTTTGGGAATACTTTTTCCTGAAAGGAGCAAAGTTTTTATGGAAAAAAGAAATTATAGGATTGTTTTTTTGAGAATGGCTTTGTCAATATTAATGGTAACTTTGATTTTTAGACTTTTTTACATACAAGTAATCAAAGGAGATTTTTATTCTCAAAAAGCGGTGGAACAAAAAATTAGAAGTTTTAAGATTTCTGAAAAAAGAGGAGAAATTTACGACAGAAATATGATTCCTTTTACAAATAGAGAATACAAAGAATATATATTTGCTATACCTAAAATGTTGACTGACAAAGAAAAAGCGGCAAAAATTATAAGTGAAATTGCTGCGGTAAATTATGAGAATGTGTTAGAGACCCTTCAAAGTGAAAAGGATTATGTGAAATACGAGGTTAAAGTTAATTTAAATGGCAAATTACCTGCAGGGATTTTTAAGTTAGCATTGTCACAAAGGTATTCGCAAAATTCTTTAGCAAGGCATGTAATAGGGTATGTAGGAGATAAAAAAATGGGTTTAGAAGATACTTTTGATGGAATTCTAAATAGCAAAAATGAAGACAGCATTGCAGTATTTACAGATGGGAATAATACAGATTATATAAAAGGATTGGGAGTAAGGTTAAAAACTTCTGAAAAAGAAGTTTTGGGGATAAAAACTACATTAGATTATCATATACAAAAAACAGTAGAGGATGTTCTTGACAAGAGCAAGGTAGATGGAGCAGCAGTGGTATTAGATATAAAAACAGGTGATATACTTGCAATGGCAAGTAGACCTAATTTTGACCAAAATAATATTCAAGCTTATTTAAATAGCTCTAACGAAGAATTTATAAAC
>Ga0247720_100651_pt1 | contig 10410 bp, 10 predicted proteins | sample MSEWel2015_12_15_FD_189078 | JGI IMG/M metagenome (GOLD analysis project Ga0247720, IMG submission 189078) | Subsurface sediment microbial communities from gas well in West Virginia, United States - MSEEL Well Study Marcellus 3H_2015_12_15 | ecosystem: Environmental > Terrestrial > Deep...
ATTTAATTGTGAACTATATTATAGGTGAACATAAGTTAAATGACTTACACCTAACCATAACTTCATATTTTCCATTCTGTGACCTGTATTCAATAACTTGTATGAGTTCTATTTTACGTTCATATTCCAACTCTCTCATTTTTAACTAGCCTAGGTTATAATGGTGGTCTTCCAAAATATTGTTGCTCTATTATGAACGCCTCCAATGACCCTCTACACGGCAAAAAACTTGCTGACATTTTGGATGAATTATTGGATTACTACGGTGGCTTTGAAGGCTTAAGTCGTAAAATTGAAATTAGATGTTTTTGCATAGATCCAAGTGTTAAATCATCATTGAGATTCTTGCGTACCACACCATGGGCACGTGAAAAAGTAGAAAGCTTATATTTGTATGTCTTACGCCAAAAAGCCAAACAGAAATCTCAGCTATCAAAACCCTAGTCCCAGCATTTTAATTAGCCGATTCTTAATATCTTTTATCAGGAAACTACATGTTCAATAGCCATTGATCTCATTCTGATGGTTTAATGATCTTTCTCACAATGTGCTCATGAGTCGGTACAAGCCCTGCTTTCAATCCAAGTGGTTTAAATACCTTGTCTAAAACAGATTGAGTAAGTTTTCCTTTATCTTGTTCAATTTCAGTTAACGTCCTACGACTTACACCGACTAAATTTGCATATTGTTCCTGAGACATACCAAGAATATTTTTTCGCAAATACGCCAATAATTGTCCCAATGTAATTTCATTCAATAAGTACTGCATATATAGATCAATAAGAACTTGTTGACGATCTTGAGTCTGATTTTTTGTATTCATAATAGTTCCCATCTTTCTAATTTAGCTTCAACATAGTCAAATGAAAGCGCTGGCATCTCCATAATTTGTTTTGGTACACCTTTATCTATTAATCTTTGTTTTAGCCCAACAAGATGACTTGCTAAAGATTTCAATGTAGTTAGAGACAAATTCGGATCGCATAAATGTGCTAGCTTTTGGGTAATTTGCTCCCATCGATATTCTCCTCCTTCCTCATAAGGACTTCCCCAAGTTGTTGATCTTGTGACAACTTCTGGATCAGCTTTCATTGGAGCAAAATCATAAATTGGGGCAAGCGAAATTTTTCCAGATTGTTTTAGAAATGAAGTATTTCGCCCATGATTATCAGAATTACCAAAAATAATATTGAGTAAATCTCGCTGTAACCACTCACAAACGAATTGTTCTGAATCAAACTCTGAATCAATAGATATCAGTAAATTGCATAGATTTTCAATCACTTCAAAGTGATTGAGATGGCTACCCGAAGCTTTATTTAATACGGAATAGACAGATTCAAGCCCATGACGATGCCATTTTTGGTTGTGCCATTCAACATCAAATCTTGGTAGCCATAATGATGGATATTTTTCACCTTCGATCAGCTTCATTTCTGTTGTTTCAATGGTATTGAAACCCAACTCTTTTAGCTCTTGATAGTAATAGTATTCTGCTCTGAGAATATTACAGTCGATCTCACTACGATTATTTCTAGGGAATTTAACTAGATAGTGTTGATCAGGTTGATCAAAGTTTTGTTGATATGTATCAATCCAAATATTTTGATCTTTTGTTGCACGAATCAATAATTTAGGAGCTTCACCACCCGCTCCTGTTGCACCACCACTAATTGCACCCATTTGCTGTGCATATTCAAGAAAATCTACATTTCGGTCAGCAACATCACTTTGACTAAAATAACGTAAATGCAGAGTTGATTCAGGATTGATTGGTGGAAGAGCTTCTTTTATTCTCAAATTGCCTACGGGTGCAATGCCACCTTTTTCTAATAAAATACTATCTTGCTCAGCATGCGTTAGTCTTTGTAGACCTAGAAAATTCACCCAATAACGGCGCGCAGCACCAGATGGAACAATATCATCTAAAAAACCAAACCATGACTTAGATTCATGTTTTATAAGTATTTGTACAGGTAGTGATAAACTACAGGCATGCTCATCTCTTTTATCCAAATTATGGATTGCGTATTCTAACTCGTAAGCTAATTCACTAGCACTTGCTGAGCCTAGTTTCGGTTCTAATAGCGTAAGTTCAGCAATATCAAACCAAGTTTGATCAAGTAACGCCTGTATTGTTAATTTTTTCATTGATGTAAATGAGCAATTATTTTCTCAAAAATACTCTATTTTTTTATATTTGTGAATATATTTGCGCAAAATTCTTTTTTATGTAAGTTTTTGAGCATAAATTTGCTCATAACGATCTATGGAAAGTATCATTCTCAGTATCTATTTAAAACCCTTTATTTCATTGTTATAAGGCATGAAAAGATAAATGTTTGAAAAATACTATTCCATCTATCGTTGTTAACGTGATCGAACTGTGTATCATTAAACATATTTTCTTTTTGATAAACTTCTTTTTATGAAGAATGCATTTTCTAACCACAAGCAAATTAGCGTGGTTTCTAGTTTCTCCGAACTTGTCCGTTCTAATTTTCAAGGAGATAGAAATGCGATTTGTTGGTATAGAAACCTGAATGGAGATTTTCAAGAAATCGTCAAAAAACTTCAGCTAAAGGAAAATATCACTGAGATTTCAGTTGATGATTTATTGGCTTTACAACTTTGTGAATATGGTCGTTTAGCAAGAGAAATCATAATTTCGGATATTCAACAATTAACAGAACTAGGTGCATCACCTACGCTTAACTTAATTCAAAATTACGAACGTGATGATGAGTTAGATTATATTTCGACAGATGTTTATTCATTTCATGTTGATCGCTCGCCTATTCCAACAGATACTTTTTTATGTACCTATCACGGTGCGGCAAGTGAGATTCTGCCAAACGATCAAGTTGAGCAAAAGATTCTAGTTCCTGAAATTAGAGAAAAACTAAAAAATCTACATGATGGACCAGAAGCTGAATTTGAGAATTTTTTAGAAGAATATTTCTTTGATTTGCACTACCGAGCAAAACCTGAGAGTAAACCTGTTAATTTAGGTTTAGGTCATCTATGGCGTTTGGCAGTCGACCATCCAACACAACAAGTTTTACCCTGTGTGCATAGAGCACCGATAGAGATAGATGGAGAATATAGATTGCTGTTGATTTGTTAAAGACTAGAAAAAGATTTTAAAAGCTCACAGAAAAGTGAGCTATACGGAGAAGATTTTTATCACATGCCTTTGTAAAGAAAGAAGCATCCAACGATCAATAACATTAAAGCAAAGCATTTTTTAAGTACGATTGGCGATAAAATATGTGCTGTTTTAGCTCCAAACTTAGCCGTCATAAAACTCATAATGCTAATACCTAAAAATGCATAGATATGTACAAAACCAATAGTGTTAGGCACATTGATATGCTGTTTCATACCAAAAAATATAAATCCTAAAGCACCTGCGATGGCAATTGGTAAGCCACATGCTGCCGAGGTTCCGACGGCTTTTTGCATGACTACACCATAATGATTTAGATAAGGAACGGTTAAACTCCCTCCCCCAATACCAAAAATTGCTGAAGCAACTCCAATGCCTGTACCTGCAAATATTTGTCGAGTTGTTGATGGTAATACCTTACCCTGATCGATTACATTTTTCGCCCCAAAGAACATTTTGTAAGCAACCCAGATCACAAATATCCCGATGATCAATTGTAAATTTGCACCCGAAAGTAATCCTGCAATACCAGCTCCTAAAAATGAACCAAGGATTAGTCCTGGTGTTAGATTTTTAAATACAGGCCAAATCACGGCGCTGTTTTTATTGTGGGCGATCAATGAACTAATAGAAGTCACAATGATTGTTGCCAATGAGGTTCCCAAAGCCATATGCATGATGACATCTGGTTGGTATCCCATTTGAGTAAATACGATGTATAAAAGTGGAACGATAATGAGCCCACCACCGACACCAAAGAGTCCAGCAGCGAAACCAGCTAAAGCCCCGATGGCTAAAAAAATGATTAATTCCACGAGATATTTTCTTAAAATAAAGGGATGAATAGACAGTTGGCTCAAGCAATTTCTGCAATCTGCCCAACTTGATGATAAGCACGGTTAAAGTAGACTAACCCCTGATCATGCTGACCTTGTTGGATAGCAACGATACGACAAATAAAAATGGTATGTGTTCCAACTTCCTGAATCTGCTCAATTTGACAATCAAAGCTAACCAAAGCATCTTTTAACACAGGTGCACCAGTTTCTAATTCTGTCCAACTGCCATATTTAAAACGTTCTTCAGGACTCATCTTTGATGAAAACACTTTAGACATATGCTGATGATGTGCCGCCAAGACGTTCACAGTGAGAATTTTATTTTCAACAAAGTGTGTATGTGAGCTAGAAGCGATATTCATACATACCAAAAGTGTTGGTGGTGAATCTGTCACGCTGCACACAGCTGATGCCGTAAATCCATATCGACCTGTAGAGCCAATCGTTGTTACAACACTCACTGCACTTGTTAATAAAGACATTGCATTTCTAAAGTCTATTGCTTCAATCATTAAATTGTTCCTCAATTGAACCGTACCTTTTAGATTTAGCAATATCATGCTATTCCATTTCTTAGGCACATCATCTGCATGTGTTTTAAATAGATGCGATCTTTGATCAAGATTGACGCTAAAAGAGACTTATGGCTTGATCATCATTTTGATTGCAAACCATAAATCCTATTTAGCTCAAAATATTAGTTAGATAGTTCTTTTCGAACGATTTCTGCACCTGCGCTTAAGGCATTAAGTTTGCCTCTCGCTACATGGCGAGACAACGGCGCCATGCCACAATTGGTTGATGGATAAAGTTTGTCAGCATCAACAAATTGCAAAGCTTTTCTTAAGGTATCGGCAACTTCTTCAGGTGTTTCGATATTATTAGTAGCAACATCGATCGCGCCTACCATCACTTTTTTACCGCGAATTAGTTCAATTAGATCCATTGGTACGCGAGAGTTTTGGCATTCTAGCGAAACGATATCAATCTTAGATTGTTGAAGCTTAGGAAAGGCTTCTTCATATTGACGCCATTCTGAACCTAATGTCTTTTTCCAATCTGTATTGGCTTTAATACCGTAGCCATAGCAAATATGTACGGCTGTTTCACATTTCAGACCTTCTAGCGCTCTTTCTAAAGTTGCCACACCCCAATCATTGACCTCATCAAAAAATACATTAAATGCAGGTTCATCAAACTGGATAATATCAACACCAGCCGCTTCGAGTTCTCTCGCCTCCTGATTTAAAATTTTTGCGAATTCCCATGCTAGTTTTTCACGGCTTTTATAATGTCCGTCATATAATGTATCAATCATGGTCATAGGACCTGGCAATGCCCATTTGATCGGTTGATTGGTTTGTTGACGTAAAAATTTAGCATCTTCAACGAATACAGGTTTTTGACGACTGACAGCACCCACAACGGATGGAACACTTGCATCGTAACGATTTCGAATTCGAACCGTTTCACGCTTCTGGAAATCAACGCCATCTAAGTGTTCAATAAACGTTGTGACGAAATGTTGGCGTGTTTGTTCACCATCACTTACGATATCGATGCCCGAGTGTAATTGCTCGTGTAGCGACAGTCTTAAAGCATCTTGCTTAGCCTCATAAAGTTGTTCATCTTGGAGTTTCCATGGCGACCAAAGCTTTTCAGGTTCAGCTAACCAAGAAGGTTTTGGTAAGCTGCCAGCAGTTGATGTCGGTAATAATCTTTTCATAATCAGTAATCTTCTATATCGGTTTACACAGCAGCATAATTTTGTTCGGTGTGGTTCTCAGCCCACTGTTCGAGAATCTCTCGATATGGTTTGATAAATTGCTCTTCAGTGAATTTGCCTTGTTTTACAGCTAACTGACTACGCTCTTCACGGTCGTATACGATTTGCGTTAAAGAGTAATCTTGGTATTTCAAACTTGGTTGATAGCATTTGCCAGCTACAGAGTTAGCATTGTAAATTTCAGGTCGGTAAATCTTTTGGAATGTTTCCATTGTGCTGATTGCACTAATGAGTTCTAGGTTGCTGTAATCACTTAGTAAATCACCTGAAAAATAAAAAGCTAATGGCGCTACACTGTTAGCAGGCATGAAATAACGTACTTTTAATCCCATTTTCTTGAAGTATTCATCAGTTAGAGAATATTCATCTTGTTGATATTCAACGCCCAATACAGGATGTACATTTGCAGTTTGATAATATGTTTTTGTGCTCGACACACTCAGGCATATCACAGGTGCTTTATCAAAATTCGCTTTATATGCCGCTGAGTTGATTAGGTGTTTAAAAAGCTTGCCGTGTAATACACCAAAGTTATCTGGCGCACTAAATTTTGCTTGATTTTTACTGTGTTCTAGTAATAAGACACTAAAATCATAATCACGCACATAAGATGAAAAACTATTACCTACCATGCCATCAATACGCTTATTTGTCTGATGATCAACAATTGTTGTTTTTAACATTTCAATAACTGGAAATGCATGACCATTACCTTCGATATCCATATTTGCTGAAATAATATCGATTTCAACTGAATAACGATCCGCTTTTGGATTATCCCAATGTGCTAAGTCATTGAAACGATTATTGATCATTTGTAAGGTTTTACGTAGATTTTCTTGACGGCTCTCACCTCTTGCTAAATTTGCAAAGTTAGTTGTAAGACGTGTGCTTTCTGAAGGATGATAATTTTCATCAAAACGAATACTTTTAATAGAACATGTAAATTTTTTACTCATTGTACTACTACCCTAATCTCTAAGATAAAACCTGAATTTCTGTATGAAATAATTTATACATGAATGTTCACATGAGTAAAAATGATTTAATCTAACCAAAAGATGAATAAAATTCATGGTTGTGTGTTTTTATGGGTTTCAGTGCTCTAACCTGAATGAGCTTCATCATGAGCTGAAAAACTATCAGGATATTGATTGAATTATTGCTATAAGGGTGTATTTGTAATTAGGAATTATTCTTTAGATGATGACATACAATGTTTCGTTTCTATTTTTTGTTTACAACGATATAAAAACTTGAATTTTATTAATCGAATAACAGAATCCCGTAAAAAAGACGATCTAATTTTAAGTCAGATCGCCTTTATTAATATCAGTGAATTGGATTTAAAAATTCACCGACCAAGAGAATTGTGCAGTCCGTGGAGCGCCTAGGAACAAATAATCATCCCCAAAGAAGCTTCCCGCATCTCTCCAATATTTTTTATTAAATAGATTATCTACATTGAATCTTAACGTGTTTTCATAGCCATTAGCTTTAAAGTTATAAGCTGCACCAGCATTAAAAACTGTGTAGCTTGGAACTTTTACGCTGCCTATTTTATTGGCATATTTACTTGAACTGTATTGTGTACCAGCCAGTAATCTTAAGCCTTCTACTTGTGGCAATTGATACGATAAGTAAGTTGCAAAGCGTACTTTAGGAACATTCTGAGTTTGATGGCCTTGATATTCAGCGACATCGATCTCTTTTAAGCGTGAACGAGTCAGCGCCAAAGTCGAGACCATATCTAAATTCTGTGCCAAACGTCCTTGCAAACCAAGTTCTAAACCTAAGTTATGTTGTTTACCATCAGTTAAGTAATAGTTATCAGTATTCGTATATTGATGATCTTGTTCTAGATCAAATATTGCCGCTGTAAACAACATAGATGGTAATTGATATTTCAATCCCAGTTCATATTGGGTGGATTTAATAGGTTCTAGTGTTTGATAAGCATTACTAGCATAAGCTGGTGCCTGTCCTCCGTCACTTAGACCTTTGCTAAATGATGAATAAATATTGGTGTTTTCCGAAAATTGATACATCAGTGCAAATTGTGGCAAGAATCGGTTTAAATCTGTATCACGAATCTTATTTGCTGCTGCATCATAAGCTTTCTCATCTAAAGAAAGGATTTTTCCACCCATGAGAGCTGACCATGAGTCATTGAAACGGATTTGGTCTAGTAGATTTAATGCGGTTTGCTGACTATCAAGGGACTTATAGCGATTGCCTAGAGCTACATCTGTAGGCTTATAGTCCACAGTATTGTTATAGATGTTGCCCGTACCAACGAGTTGATTGATTGCATCATATTGAGCACGTCGTTTATAGGTATGAGATAACTCGACATTTAAGCTATGCTGCCATGTCCCTGTTGCGAACTTGCCGTTTAATCCTGTTTTAAATTGATTTGTTAAATAACTATCATCTGGACTACGGAAATCATAAATATCGTAGTTACCTTTTTGATCAAAGGTATTGCCTAAACCTGTAAATTCACAAATCTCACTATAACAACCCCACGGGAATGCTGAATAGTCATCAACGACTACACGGCTTTGCGAAGCGGATAAGTTTGCTGTCCAATCATCATTGAGACGATGCGTATATTTTAAACTCGTATTCAGACTTTCATTAGTAACGGGTTTACTCCAACTTTGATAACCCAGTAAACGATCCCATTCCACATTAGTCGGTACAATTTTTCCATCTAATAATTGATAGCCTGGTACCGAGCGCTGACGTTGGCGTTGTGATTCAATATCAAACTCAAGTTTTGAATCATCAGAAATCTTCCAGTCCAAAGCAACTGAACCAAAAAGTCGCTTCCCATTGGTATGCTCTACATACGGATGAATCTCTTCGTGAGCTAAATTGATTCGATAGCCAAATTGTTGATTTTCACCCACGATATCGCCGATATCTGTTGCGATACGATAACCACCCTGACTATCTGTTTCTAAGGTAACTGAACGAATATCCTTTGGACGTTTAGTCACGTAGTTAACTATTCCACCTGGCGTAGACATACCACTTTGGATTGCACTGATACCCTTTAAGATCTCGACTTGCTCTTTATTTTCTAACGCAACATTTTGCTCGCCTCTAAGTAAGTTGCCATTGAGTAGATAACTTGAACCTAGATTGAGCGCGAAACCACGCATAATAAAGTTTGAGTAATAGCCAATAGGCGCATAACCATCCCCTACAGAAGCATCATTTTTCACAACGTCAGCCAGTGTTTTAGCATGCTGATCAGCAATGCGTTCGGCAGTAATCGTGCTCACTGAAGCAGGAATTTTAGCAACGGTTTGTTGATTAAAACCTGATAAATTGATTTGAGGTTGGTAGTACACACTTTGAATGGATTGTGCTGCTAAAGTGATAGTTGGAAGTTGCGAAACAGTGTTTTCATCTTCTGCATTTGCGACGACTGAGCTTAGTCCCATACACGAAAATGAACCAACGGTTAGAAGCGCTTTTTGTAAACGAGAAAATGAAAATGGATAAGTTTTCACAGTAGTTGCCTAACCCCAAAAAAGATAATGGTATAACCTGAATTTTCGAGGCTGAGTATTCACAATTTTTGATGCTTGAACAAGCGCCTTTGCTTACATATATCTGAATTTTTAGCTACTCCGATAATCCGACAAACAAAATGACCAGTTCAGCCAAACCGTGTTAGTATTTGAAAATGACAATTCATCATGTCAAATTAAAAAAGAAAGGAATTGCTATGCTAAAAATGCAACAAATCAACATCACTCAAGAATTCAATGCCCCTGTCGAAAAGGTATTTGCGATCCTCAGCGAACATGAAAATTTGAATAAGCTCTTCGCTCCAGCAAAAGTGACTCGTTTGAGTGATGGTCAAGATGCACGTAATGGGGTTGGTTCAGCGCGTAAGTTATCTATACCACTCACACCTTCATTTGTTGAAACAAATTTAGTCTATAGAGAAAATGAATTGATTGAATACGCGATTACTAGTGGTATTGCACCAATTAAAGCGCATCGCGGCGTAATGAAGTTTACTGATTTGGGAAATAATCGTAGTCGTTTGGACTATACGATTAGCTTTAAGGGTCGTGTGCCTTTTATTGGGCCAATTATCAAATTGGCATTACAAAATGGTGTGAGCCGTGGACTTAAAAAACTAAAAGTATAAGTTTTAGAGAAATTTCGTATTCTCTAATTTGAATCTTAACTCCCATAATTTCTGATTGTGGGAGTTTTTATTTGCTGTATAGATCAACTTTTCTTTCAAAATTAATTTCTAAAATAACATTCAGCTTATTTTTACGATAAATTAGATCTATTCAATAATTTACTTAGGAAAAGCGATGACTCTTAAGCAGCTAAAGGCATTTTTAGCACTTGCGCGTACTTTAAATTATGCCAATGCTTCGCTGGAACTGCACTTAAGTCAATCTGCTTTAAGTCTAAGTATAAAAAGTTTAGAAGATGAACTCGGCGGTAAGTTGTTTAATCGAAATACACGTCGTGTTGAACTGACTCAAGAAGGCAAATCTCTCATTCCCTACGCAAAAAAATTATTGGCAAATTGGGATGAAATGGAAAATGACGTTAAACAACGCTTTAAATTAAAT